>Ga0210389_10000005_pt1 | contig 290370 bp, 269 predicted proteins | sample IncBWH28OmetaG_FD_160127 | JGI IMG/M metagenome (GOLD analysis project Ga0210389, IMG submission 160127) | Forest soil microbial communities from Barre Woods Harvard Forest LTER site, Petersham, Massachusetts, United States - Inc-BW-H-28-O ...
GCCGCGCCGGCGGCAGCGGCCGCGTCATCCCGAAGCCCCGCCGGGGCAACTTGAACCATGACGCCGCCGCGCGTCCCCACGTCCAGCGCCACTTCCGGAGCCAGCCCCTCGGCAAACGCCAGAATGAGTTCCTTGATCCGGGGAAGCAGATTTTGACCGAGCCACGCGATGACATAACGATTCGGTGCCAGCAGTTTCAGCTCGCCGTCCCGTTCCACGGCCTGCAACGGCCGCACCCAGGTATTGAACTGCTGTTCCGGGAGCTCGCCCTCGAGCACTCGCAGACAGCGGTTCCATAGCGACTCCGGCAAGAGCGCTCTCCTAGGTTTGTGACAAGGGGCAAAGCGGACGAAAGGGCAGGGAGTCTAGCTCCAAGTTGAAGGGGCGTCTATTGACACATCCATGCTCGCTCAGTACCCTTGCCGCCTTTCGTAAATCGGCCAGCCCCTTGATTTGGCCAGTGGTTTTTGCCCGAGTCGCGCTATGAAACGTACCTTTAACCCCAGTAATTTGCATCGTGCCCGTACCCACGGCTTTCGTGCGCGCATGGCCACCAAGAGCGGCCGCGCATTGCTGGCCCGTCGCCGCGCCAAGGGCCGCAAGAAGCTCTGCCCGTAACGCGATCCCTCAAAGGACGCTTTGCGTAAACTGACGTTCGAGCCGCGCAAGCGTTTGCATCAGCCGGCCGAATTTCGAGATGTGAAACGGCGCGGAAAAAAGTTTTCCGATGCGTTTTTCTCGCTTTCCGTTCTGGCGAATCGTGAGACCTGTGCTCGGTTGGGTTTGAGCATCGCGACGCGCACCTTCGGTACCGCCGTAGCACGCAATCGCATCAAACGCCTCGCCCGAGAATCCTTTCGCTTGAACCAACACTCTTTGCCGCCGGTCGATGTTACCGTGTCCGCCCGAGAAGCCGCGCGATCGGCCAGCTCGACCGATTTGCGCCTAAGCCTGGACGAGCATTGGAAGTCGATCACGCAGAAATGGTAACGCCTCGCCAACTTTTGATGTGGATCATCCGCGCCTATCAGTTAGGCATAAGTCCCATGCTGGGTCCACGCTGCCGCTTCTACCCGTCATGTTCCTGCTATGCGCATACGGCGATCGAACGCTACGGTGTGCTGCGAGGATTGTGGATGGGCCTGCGCCGGCTGCTGCGTTGTCACCCTTTTGCCGAGGGCGGCTACGACCCTGTGCCGGAAGCGGGCACGTCGGATAAGAGGCTGAGCACCCATGCCTAACATCCGTCTCATGCTGTGGGGCGTGCTCGCCGCGATCCTGTTCCTGAATTATCAGACCTGGTTGCACGACTACGAGCCGCAGGTAATACCCGCTGCGGAAATCAGCAAGAGCACCGGCACCGGGCCGGCCGCCGGTGCACCCGCCAGCACATTGGCGGATTCCGTGCCGCAGGCGCCGTCCGCTGCCCCGGTCCCCGTACCGCAGGCCCCCAGCGCGGTTTCGCCGCCGCCGCCCGCCGCCACCCAGGCCGCGCCGGCAGCGTCCGATTCGGAAGCACCGACGATGCCTCTGCATGTCAGCACCGATGTGCTCGAGATCGGCATCAATCTCAAGGGCGGTGAACTTGATCAGGCGGATCTGAAGGAATATCCGCTGCGCAAGGACACGCCGAATATTCCGGTCAGGCTCCTTTCCTACGAACCGCCCCCGACCTTGTACCTGCTGCAAAGCGGACTCACCGGGAGCCCCGGCGAAGCGGCGCCCACGCACTTGGCCGTGTGGAAATCGGAGCAAAAGAATTTTGTCCTCGCGCCGGGCGCAAACGAGCTGCGCGTGCCGCTGACCTGGACCGATGGTGCGGGGTTGACCGTCACCAAGACATTTGTTTTCAAACGCGGCCAGTACGCGATCGGGCTTGACTACGACGTGAAGAATGCCGGCACGGCGCCGCGAAAATTGGCCTCGTACGCACAGATTCTGCGTCACTGGGAGCACGCCTCGCGCTCTTATTTCGATGTCGAGACTTATTCGTTCAAAGGCCCTGCGGTTTACGACGGCACCAAGTCCAAGGATCTCAACGTCGAAAGCGAGGGCGATGCGAAGTACGCGGCCACCATTACCAATGGCTGGATGGCGTCGCTGCAACATCAATTCGTCGCGGCCGTCGTGCCGCCCGCGACGCAGCCCTATCAATACCAGCTGCAGGTTCGCAATAACGAATACTTGATCCAGGCCACGGGACCGAGCGTTGAGGTGGCGGCCGGCGCCACCGCGCAGTTCCACGAAGAGCTGTTCGTCGGCCCCAAATTGCAATCGCAGCTCGCGGCCATGGGCAGGAACCTGGAGCGCACTGTCGACTTCGGCATTCTCACCGTGCTGGCACAGCCCCTGTTCGCGGGACTCAACTGGGTGCACAAGCTCACCGGCAACTGGGGCTGGTCCATCATCCTCGTCACCCTGCTGATCAAATTGCTGTTCTATCCCTTGCAGCAGGCGGCCGGACGTTCCATGGCCAAGATGCGCGCCGTGGGTCCGCGCATGAAGCAGATTCAGGAAACCTTCAAGGACGACCGCGAGAAGCTGGGCCGCGCCATGATGGAACTGTACAAGAAGGAAAAGATCAATCCGCTGGCCGGCTGTCTGCCGATGATCGTGCAGATCCCGGTGTTCATTTCGTTCTACCGGGTGCTCTTGGAGAGCGTGGAAATGCGGCAAGCGCCGTTTCTGCTCTGGATCAACGATCTGTCCTCGCGCGATCCCCTCTTCGTGCTGCCGCTGCTCATGGGCGGGGCCATGTTCGCCCAGTTCAAATTGAATCCCGCTCCCCCCGACCCGATGCAGGCCAAGATCATGCAGTTCATGCCGCTGATCATGACCGGCATGATGGCGTTTTTCCCGTCGGGACTGACGCTCTACTGGCTGACCAACACGGTATTGTCGATCGCCCAACAGTGGCGCGTGAACAAAGTGGTCGAAGCCGAGGCTGCCAAGCAGCGCTCATAAGGTCGTGGCCGCAAGCGACACCATTGCCGCCATCGCCAGCGCTCCGGGGCGTGGCGCGGTCGGGGTGATCCGAGTTTCAGGTTCCAACGTGCCGCAAATCGCCGCTTCCATGCTCGGCAGTCTTCCGCCGCCGCGCGTGGCGCAGGTTGCGCACTTTCTTGGCGGTGAGGGCGACTCCATCGACCGGGGATTGGCCTTGTACTTTCCGGCCCCCGCCTCCTATACCGGCGAACACGTGCTCGAGCTGCAGGGCCACGGCGGCGTCCTGGTGCTGGACATGTTGCTCAAGCGGCTGCTCGAGCTGGGCTGCCGCATGGCAAGGCCGGGAGAATTCACCGAGCGCGCCTTTCTGAACGGCAAGATAGACATTGCCCAGGCCGAAGCCATCGCGGATCTCATCGAGGCCGGCAGCACGGCAGCGGCGCGCGCGGCGGTGCGCTCCATGCAGGGAGAATTCTCCGCCCACGTTCACGCGCTGCAGGCGCAGATCACCGATCTGCGCACGCTGGTGGAAGCGGCCATCGATTTTCCGGACGAGGAACTGGATTTCGTTCCCGGCAGCGTTCTGGGGCGGAGCATCGCGCAGATTTTTAGCGGCTTTGACCGCATCTTTGCCGCCGCGCGCCAAGGCGCGTTGTTGCGCGAGGGCGTGAACGTCGTCATCGCCGGCAAGCCCAACGCGGGAAAATCCAGCTTGCTGAACCGGCTCGTGGGCGATGAGATCGCGATCGTCACCGAGCAGGCGGGCACCACGCGCGACGTGCTGCGCCAGCAGGTCCATCTGGACGGTATGCCGGTGAATCTGATCGATACGGCGGGCCTGCGGGTGACTGCCGATGTGGTTGAAGCCGAGGGCGTGCGGCGAGCCTTTGCAGAACTCGGTCGCGCCGATCGCGTGCTGTACATTTTGGACGCCGCGGGACCTGCCGGCGACAGCAGTGCCTCACTCCTCGCGGCAGAACTCGCCGAGTTGCCGCAGGGCGTTCCGGTCACGCTGATCTTCAACAAAATCGACCTAAGCGGTGCGCAAGCGAGCGTCGATGAATCGCGCGAGCCACCGCAAGTTTTCTTGAGCGCCAAGACCGGCGCCGGTCTGGATCTCTTGCGCGCTCACCTGAAGAGCCGTGCCGGTTACCGCAGCGGCGAGTCCGGCGCACTGTCGGCCCGGCGCCGCCATCTCGATGCGCTGGATCGCGCGAGATCGAGCGTTGAGCAAGCCGCGCAAACCTTGTCAACCTCGCGCGCGTTCGAGCTGTTCGCGGAGGATTTGAGGCGCGCGCAACTGGCCTTGGGCGAGATCACCGGCGAGTTCAGCAGCGATGACCTGCTGGGGGAAATCTTCAGCAGCTTTTGTATCGGCAAATAATGCCACGCGTCATCCGCAAAGAACCGCTTGGCAGCGCCATTCCCGCCACGCTACGGCGTCCCGGGCGTCAAGGCGTCCCGGGCGTCAAGGCGTCCCGGGCGTCAAGGCGTCCCGGGCGTCAAGGCGTCCCGGGCGGCGTCCCGCCCAATTCGCGAAACAGCCACGCGCGCGCCTTTAGCCAGTCGCGCTGCACGGTGCGCAGCGAGATGCCCAGCGCCCGCGCCGTGTCTTCTTCGCCGTAGCCGCCGAAAAAGCGGCACTCGACCACGTCGGCGAGACGCGGCATCTCCCGGGTCAACTTTTCCATGGCTTCGTTGAGGGCCAGCAGGCCTTCGTCCGAATCGACCGAAAACTCATCGATGTGAGACAGGGTCACCTGCTGGCCGCCGCCGCCGCGTTTCTCCGCGAGGCGCGCGTGTGCGTAATTGATCAAGGCATGGCGCATGGCCAGCGCCGAAGCCCTCAAGAAATGCGTTTCGTCGGTGAAGCTGCGCGATTGCCCCAGACGCAGGTAGGCCTCGTGGACCAGGGCTGTGGTTTGCAAGGTGTGGTTGGCGCCCATGCGCGCCCGCGTGCGCTGAGCGATGCGGCGTAGATCCTGATAGAAGGCCGGCAACAGTTCTGCAGCGATCCGTCGCACCTCGGCAGAAGCCGTGCTGGTCTCCAATTTGCTGAATGCAGCGTCGGGGAGCGGAGCTTCTTCCATGGCCGATTTTAGACGCAAACTGGCGATGGCTGCAGGCATGGCGCGCCGCCGTGGCGGGTTCGAACGCGGCTTCTGGTTTTCTTAAGGAGGGTCAACCAGAAGTAATCAGGTCAATCAGGAGCGCGCCATGAATTGTCCCAACTGCAACAAATCCGTTCCGGCCGATGCCCGCTTCTGCGGCAGCTGCGGCCGGCAAATCGAGGCGGCCGCCAGCCCCGTCCCGCATACACGATCATCCACCATGCTGGGCCCCCACGCGACAACAGCGGCGGCCGGCGCCTCCGCTGCGGCTTCGAACGCGTGGGCCGCTGCCGCGCCATCCGCGCCGGCGCTGCTGGCGCGCCTCAAGAACATTGTGTTGAGTCCAAAAACGGAGTGGCCCGTCATTGCTTTAGAACCCACCACCGTTCCCCAGCTGTACGTGGGTTACGTCGTGCCGCTCGCGCTTCTGGCAGCTCTGATGGGCTTCTTGCGAATCTCGGTGCTGGGCGTCAACTCCCCTTTCGGCAGCAGCTTTCGCATGCCGATTTCAAGCGGGCTTACCTATACGCTAACGATGTTTGCCTCAGTCTTGTTCGGCGTTTTTGTGGTGGGACTCGTCATCAACGCGCTGGCGCCGACGTTTTCCGGAACGCGAGAACCGCGCCAGGCGCTCAAAGTCGCTGCGTACAGTCTCACGCCCGCATTGCTGAGTTCCGTGCTCGCACTCTCGCCGATCTTGCCCACGCTGCTGCAGTTGCTTGCGGGCTTTTACGGCATTTACGTGCTGTATCTCGGGTTGCCGGTGCTGATGCAATCGCCGAAGGAGAAAGCCTTCGGCTATACGGCGAGCGTTGTGATCTGCACCATTCTGGTGGGTATCGTTTTCGCGGCACTCAGCACCTTCGCGCATATCGGCGGCGCCCGGCAGGGATATTTCGGCGCCGCCGGCGCCACCGCCGCCGAGCAGGCGGCGGATCGAGCTGCCGCACGCGATCGGGGAGCGGCCATCGTCGGCAATGTCCTGGGCAATGCTTTGGGTACCGACTCGCAGGGCAAGGCGACCTTGGGCGCAGCGCTGTCGAATCTTGCGAAGGCCGGTGAACAGGCCCAAGCATCCAACGCGGCGACAGCACCGGCGCCGGGCCCCGGTCAAGCCGCCGCCGATGCCGCGCCGAACGCGCCAAGTTCTCTGTCCGCCGCGGGTGGATTGCTCAGCGCCTTGGGCGGCGCGATGGGCGGTCCACATCGGGTCGATACGGTGGATTTCAAAACCCTCAAGGACGTATTGCCGGCTTCTTTGCCCGGCATGGAGCGCACTTGGGCGGAAGGCGGGAGTCAGGCCGCAGTTGGCGTAAAGACCTCCTCCGCCAAAGCCGACTATGCCGATAACAACGGCGCCGGCGTGCATATCGAGATTGCCGATATTTCCGGCGTGTCGGGACTGGTGGATTTGGCGGCAGGCCTGATACAGAACACCACCTCGGAGAGCGACAGCGGCTTCGAAAGGAATGCCGTTATCGGCGGCAGAACCGTCCATGAGAAATACGACGCTCGTAACAAGCACGGCGATCTCAGCATCCTGCTCGTGAAGCGCTTCTCGGTCGACATTAGCGGCAATGGCGTGGACATGCGTTCGTTGGAACAAGCTCTCGGCCAAATCGATCTGGCGCGCCTCGAGTCGATGAAGGACATCGGCGCAAAATGAATTCCACCGCGCAACGAAGACTCGTGCTCTTTGCCGCGTGCTTAAGTTTCGCGGGCTGCTCGAAATCGCCCAGCCCCGCGGCGCCGCCGGCCGCGCCGAGCTCCCCTTGTGAGACATTGGTCCTGAAGGCCGCGGATCTCGACGGCTTGCTGCAGGCCCCCATCACCCACGCCACGGCCCTGGCCGGGGACGGCCAGTCGTGCGCGTTCCTGACCACCGGGTTCTCAGCCATCACCGTGAGCGTGCGTCCAGGCCTCGGCAAAGCCTCGCTCGACGCCTGGTCGAAGGGAAAAATGCCGCTGCCGGTTCATCCGCTTGCCGGCGTCGGCGATGCGGCCGTGTGGCAGGGCACGCTGCATGAGGTCATCGCGCAAAAGAACGACCTGCTCTGCGATATTGAGGTTCGCGGCGGCGACGACGACATGGCGGTCGCGGCTGACACGCTACGCGAAAGACTGGGCGCACTGTGTAACCGGATCTTCGCGGACCAGGGCCATCAGGTACACTAGGCCCTAAGCGAACGGCCATAAGAATATGCACCCGAGCGATCAGGTCACCGCCCCGCTGACTGCCGCGCAAAGGGCTCGCGTCGACGAGCTGCTGGACGATCTATTCGATTTACCGGAAGGCGAAAGGATCGCCAATCTTCGTGCCCGCCGCATCGAGGACTCCGCAGTGCTTGCCGAAGTCGAAAGCCTGCTGCGCGCAGCGAGCGCCTCGGGCGGCTTTTTGGCGATGCCGCCGCGACCCGCCGCGGAGGCAACGCCGCCGGAGGGCCTGGGGCTGCGCTTGGGCGCGTGGCGCACCACGCGTCTCATCGGGCGTGGCGGCATGGGCGAGGTCTATGAAGCGAGCCGCGCCGACGGCAACTTCGAGCAGCGCGTAGCCATCAAAGTCCTGCAGCGCGAAGCGGCGGCGCAGATGGTACGGTTTCAAGCAGAGCGCCAGATCCTGGCGCGGCTGGAACATCCGGGCATCGCGCGGCTCTACGATGGCGGCGTCACCGAGGACGGCCGCCCGTTCATGGTGATGGAATTCGTTGAAGGCAGGCCGATCACCGAATACTGCAAGGTCACCGGCGCCGCGTTCGAACAGCGGCTCGCACTATTCGTGCAGGTGTGCGATGCCGTGGCCTACGCGCATCGCAACCTGATCGTGCACCGCGACCTCAAGCCGTCCAACATTTTGGTGACGCGCGACGGCGCGGTGAAGCTGCTGGATTTCGGCATCGCGAAATTGCTGGACGCGCAAGTCGCCCGGGTGACGCAGGCCTCGGCAACACCCATGACGCCGATTTGCGCGGCGCCCGAACAGCTCACCGGCGGTGCCATCACCACCGCCACGGACGTGTACGCCTTGGGGCTGCTGCTGTTCGAACTCTTGAGCGGCACGCATCCCTGGATGGGTTCCGATACGCCCGTGTTGCAGGCCATGCGCACGGTATTGCAACGGCCCGCCCCTGCTTTGAGCCGCACGGCGGAAAGCCAGCCGAATCCACCGGTTCCGGTTCGGCTGATCCGCGGCGATTTCGACGCCATCGTGGCCAAGGCCCTGCGCAAGGAGCCGGCCGAGCGTTACGCCACGGTCGAGGCCATCAAGCTCGATGTCGAACGGGCAATGCGCGGCGAGCCCGTCGAGGCACGCGAGGGTGCACGGCTGTATGTCATCAGCCGCGTGCTGCGTCATTATCGCTGGGCCGCTGCCGCCGTGGCGGCGGTGATTGTTTCGCTGGCGGTGGGATTGGGCGTGGCGGCGTGGCAGGCCGAGAAAGCCGCGCAAGAACGCGACGCGGCGAGGCGCGATGCGGCGCGCGAGGAAGCGGTTCGCTACAATTTGACCGGCCTGTTCCGCGCCGCGATCGGCGATCAGGGGTCCAAGTCCACGACCGCCAAGGGCATGATCGACTCGAGCGCGCAGCGCGTGCTGAAGGAATATCGCGATCAACCGCAGCTTGCGGGCCAGATCGTGCTGACGCTGGCCGATCTTTACGGCGCTCTGCAGGATGTGAACGGCGCGGCGGCACTGCTGGAAGGATTTCTTTCCCAAGCGGATTCGAAGTCGGATCCTTTTGCGATTGCGGACGCGCGCCAGAAACTCGCGAGCCTCGAATTGATGCGCGGCCATGTGGATCGCGCGGCGCAATTGCTGCCGCAGGCGGAAACTTTTTGGCAGGAATCGCCGCGGCGTTTCGCGGAAGAGCGCCTCGAGGGAATGGCCATCCGATCGCGCCTGCAGCGCGCGCGCGGCGACATCGACGGGTCCATTGCCACGATTCGCGACGCGATCGCCCAGCGCATCGCCCTGTCCGGGCACGACAATCGCGAAACCGCGCTGCTGTTCAACTCCCTCGCCATCGCGCTCGGCACGGTGAATCGCCTGCCCGAGGCCCTCAAGGCAAACTACGAGACCATCGCTATTTATCGCGCGCTCGGCATGGGTGATGGCCTCGATGCGCAGATCATCGTCGCCAATACCGGAACTCTGGAAATGCGCGCGGGTCATTTGCGCGAGGCTGAGGCGCTCTTGAAGAGCTCCGTGGAGCGGGAACGGGCGCTCGCCGGGGATTCGGCCGCGGTTGCCGCCGCCATGAGCTATTACGGCCGGATACTCTCGGTCACGAACCGCAACGAACCGGCGATCAGCATCTTGCGGCAAGCGGCGGAGATGGCGGGCCGCTACGCGGGTCCCGACAGTCCGGTTGCTCTTCAAGCACGGATATTCCTGGGTGAAGCCCTGTTGGCGAACGCTGCGCAACAAGAAGCCGCGATTACGCTACAGCAGGCTTACCAATCCGCGTCGGCGCACTACGGTGCCGCGCATCCCTTGACGCTGCGAGGCGAAATCGCCGTTGCACAGCTTGCCGCCGGCGAGGGCAACTTCCAAGCCGCACAGCCGCAGCTCGTGGAGGCGGCAGCGGGACTGCGCAAGCTCGGCGCGCAAAGCGCTGCGACGCTGGCGATGGCGCTCGAAAGCCTGGGCACGGTCGAATCCGCTCAAGGCCGCAATGCCGACGCCGAGACGGCGCTCAAGGAAGCCGTTTCGATACGGGAACAAACACCCGACGATATATGGGAACTGGCAATCGCTCAGGAGCGGTTGGGCGAGGCCCTGGCAAAAAGCGGTAGCCCGGCGGCACCCGCCCTGCTGAAAAAGGCGGGCACCGACCTGGAGTCCCAACTGGGCGCCAATCATCCGCAAACTTTGCGCGCCAAAGCCGCGCTGGCCCGTTCAGGTACCTAGCGATTTGGAAGTTCGCGGGAATTTCGAAATTTAAGGGCGACGGGGGCCCAAGCGCGAAGCGCTGTCGCTGATTGCCGACAGATCAAATACTCTGTTCGGTCCGATCCAAATCCTTCATGTCGACATCAATGGACCGAGCAAGCTTCGCCAATACACCGAGCGCAGCGAAAACGCCCAGCGTGACGATCGCCGTCATGAGCGGAAAACGCCATAAAAGCCACAGCATTGTGCCTGCGGATATGGTGAGGATGGATAAAAAAGCCACAATGCCCATCCGTGCGGATGATGATTCGCTCATCCTTAACTCCCCCGAGCAACGCAAACCCTGCGTTTGTAAATAGTATACATATGCTCTAGTTGAACGCCATACAGGAATCCCCTTAATTTTGCGCGCGCGACTACTCATATTGAACGCTCACACAATAAGGACTATCCGAGCATTGTTTCGCGCCGCCAGTGGCGCGCGGTGAGCACGAACAGGACCAGCGCGAGTCCGAGCGATGCGGCGGCGGAGACCAGCACGTCGGGCAATAAAATCGGTTCATCCTTCAGCACACTGGTCATGAGCAAATGTTGGCTCAAAGAGGGAATGATCATCAGCGAGCTCTTGGTCTTCAGCGAATAAATGCTGGCGAAGGCGATCGGCAGCGTCGGCACGAGCAACACCGTGGTCAGGTAGGTTTGCGCCTCGCGGTAGGTGCGCGTGAATGACGCGACCAGGGTCATGAGCGTCGCACCCAACGGCACGAAAGGCAGACAGATCCCAAAGAAAATCAGCGCCGTGCCCAGGCCTAAGTTGGCGCTCATGCCGATCCGTTCGAGCGGGACGAAGCGGAACACACAAACGAAGGCGGTCAAGCTCAGGGCCAATGAAATGCACATGTAGGCGCAGGTCGCCAGAATTTTCCCGCCCACCAGCGCCGAGCGGGCCACGGGCAAACTGAGCAATGCTTCGAGCGAGCCGCGTTCGCGCTCCCCCGCGGTGGAATCGATCGCCAGGTACAGGCCGCCCATCAACAGGGCGAACAGCACGAAATAGGTCATGAATCCCAACACCACCACGGCGCGGCCCGTGGGCGTCGCGACGTCGACCTCATTGACCGCAACGGGGATGCCCAGCAACGGATTCACGCCGCGCATCTCCAAGCGCAGTTGCGCAATGGTGCTGCCGTAGGTGCCGAGCATCGCCTTGGCGCGGTCCGCGATTTTCCGTGTTTGCGAATCCGCGCTGTCGGCGAACAGCAGCACCTGCGCCGGTCTGGCCTCGCTGAACAGTTGCGCGTAGTCCGCGGGCACGAGCAACACGACCTGGGAGCCGCCGCTGCGAACGGCGGCCCGCGCCTCATTCTCCGTCAGTTCATGCTGCGTGAGCTTGACGCCGCGGCCTTCGAGATACCGGATCAATCCCGGTGCATGCGCACCGCCCGAGATCGTGACCTTCAAAGGGACGTCCGATTCGACCACGCTTTGCTCCAGCATGCGCGACACCATGAGGCCGAAGAGCAGCGGTCCAAACAAGGGACCGAACAACAACGCCGACAAGAGCGTGCGCCGATCGCGCAGGTTCTCGAGAAATTCCTTGGCGAAAACCGTCAGCAACGTTCGCATTCAGCTCACGCCTTCGGTATCGCCCAGCACCTGCAGGAAGGCTTCTTCCAACGTCGCCGCGCCGCTGCGCTCGCGGATCTCCTGCACCGTGGCATCCGCCAAAACGCGCCCGTGACCGATGATGACCACGCGGTCGCAAAGCGCCGCGACCTCCTGCATGACATGCGAGGAGAACAGCACGCAGCGTCCCTGAGCCTTCAATGCCAGCAGCATTTCACGCAAGTTGCGAATCGCCATCACATCGAGTCCGTTGGTCGGCTCATCCAGCACCACATTGCCCGGGTCGTGAACCAGGGCACGGGCCAGCGCCACCTTGATGCGCTGGCCCTGGGAAAACCCCTTCGCGCGCCGTTCAATGAAGGCATCCATGCCGAGCGCCAGCGACAGCTCGGCGGTGCGCGATGCCAGACGCCCCGCTTCCATCCCATGCAGCGTCCCGAAGTAGCGGATGTTCTCGCGTGCGGTCAGGTTGTTGTACAGCCCGGCGGCGTGCGGCAGCACGCCGAGATGCGCGCGCGCCTTCGAGGTTTCGCCGAGCATGTCGATGCCGTCGATGCACGCCTTGCCGCTGTCGGGGGTGAGCACGCCGTACAGCATCCGCAGGCAGGTGGATTTGCCGGCGCCATTGGCACCCAAAAGGCCGGTGATCTCGCCGTCGCGCGCGACGAAGGACACATCCCGCGCAGCCTCGATGCTGCCGAAGCGCTTGTTCAAGCCCATCGCTTCGATCACGGCGAGGGTCCCGTCATGCTCAGAAAAAACGGCTCCGGCGTGTGCCGCTCGAGACAGCTCGCGTCCAACTTGTCGGGCGCCGCATTGTCGAGAAAATCGGCCGCGATGATCGGCATGCAGCCGGTCGCCAGTTGGCCGTGACCTTCGCCCTTCAATATCAAGTGCCGGTGCCGCGTGAGTCCTTCCGCGGCGCGCTCGGCGTCGATGGGCGGGGTGACCGGGTCCGCTTCGCCCGACAACAACAAGGTCGGTATGTCGCTGCGCAGGGCCGCATGCAGGTCGGCGTCCACCGGCCCGCGCGGCCACAGCTTGCAAATCTCATGCAGGGCGTCCGCCAAGTCCGTACCCTGGTAGGTTTTCGCCATGTCGGCGCGATTGATCGCCCCCGCGAAAAAGGGCTCGTCCTCGCTGCAGACCACGCTGTATTGCATGCCGTTCGCCAGCTGATCGCTGATCTGGCGCATGTTCATCACCGATTGGGCCGCCAGCGGCCGCAGCTTGCCATGCGCGGCTTCATGGATCAGCGCCGGCAAAAGCGAGGCCTGCATGCTGCTGTAAGAGAGCATACGCAGCGCCGCATTGAAAATTCTGCGGTTGAATTCGAACTCGAGCGGCAGTCCGCTATTCGGATCGTCGATGGTCACCAAGACTCTCTGCGGTCCGAATTGCCGCAACAGGAGATTGAGATCGTCCTGCAGCTGCGGGTACGTGGCGGCGCAGTCAGAGGTCTGCACGCAGCGCGCCACGATCAAATTCAACGCGCGCTCTGCGTCCTGCGGCGTTTCGACACCGATAGCCTGCTGAGGATACGTCACTCCGTCCAAGATCACTGCGTGGACGTGCGTCGGATAACGGCGCATGTACAGCTCCGCGACGCGCGTGCCATACGAGCCGCCGTACAGGTCGATCAGCTCATAACCCAATGCCGCGCGCACCGCGTCGAGATCGCGAACCGCGATGCTGGTGGTATAGAAACGCACTTGGGCCCCCAGCTTGGCGAGGCAATCCATCGTCGCCTTGCGCAGTGCCGGCATGGGATCAGCCGGCTCCTGCCAATCCTCGGGATACACGCAAGACTGCTGGCTGGAATTTCCCGTGCCGCGCTGGTCCAACAGCACGATGGCATGATTGCGGTTGATGCGCGCGAACGCGCTGCTGAGAGCGACATACACCTGCATGGCGCTTTGTCCCGGGCCGCCGGCCAGCAGAAACAGCGGTGCCGCCGTGCTGCGCCGGTTCAGCGCCGGCACGACGGCGACTTTCAGGTCGATGAATCCCTCTTTGGGGTGTTCACGATCGATCGGCACGCGCAAGGCTCCACAGCGCGCCGCAATGGAACTCAAACGCAGCGGGTGCTCGAGGCGGCACTCGGTCGTGGGCAGAAGCGCCGCCTCCTCGGCGGCCGCGGGCTGCGCCGCCCACCACGCGCACAGGCTAGACGCCATCAACACGAATGCCCCGCACAGCCGCATGCCACCTCCCATTTGGAGCGATTGTATGGGATTCGCTAGCCAGGCTTGCTCACATCTTGATAGATTTGCGGCCCAGTTCGACTTATCTTGAGTGCATGACGGTCATTCGCGAAGCCGATGTGATTGCGAGCGTTGCGGACGCCCTGCAGTACATTTCCTACTACCATACGCCGGATTTCATCCGTGCCATGGGCCGCGCGTACGAGGTCGAACAAAGTCCCTCGGCCCGCGATGCCATCGCGCAAATTCTCACCAACTCGCGCATGTGCGCCGAAGGCCACCGCCCGATCTGCCAGGACACCGGCATCGTGGTCGTGTTCGTCAAGGTGGGCATGGCCGTCGCCTGGGACGCCAGGCTCGATCTCGAGGCAATGATCAATGAAGGCGTGCGCCGCGCCTATTTGAATCCTGACAACAAGCTGCGCGCCTCCATCGTCGCGGACCCGGCGTTCAAGCGCGGCAATACCAAGGACAACACCCCCGCCGTCATCCATACGGAATTCGTTCCCGGCGACAAGCTGGAGATCACTGTGGCCGCGAAGGGCGGCGGCTCGGAAAACAAATCGATGTTCGCCATGCTGAATCCGTCTGATTCAGTGGCCGATTGGGTTTTGGAAATGGTGCCCGAGATGGGCGCGGGCTGGTGTCCGCCGGGAATGCTGGGCGTCGGGATCGGCGGGAGCGCTGAGAAGGCCATGCTGCTCGCCAAGAAATCGCTGATGGATCCGATCGATATCGGCGATCTGATTGCGCGCGGTCCGAAGACGCCGCTGGAAGAGCTGCGTTTGGAAATATACCGGCGCGTCAACGCACTCGGCATCGGCGCCCAAGGCTTGGGCGGCTTGACCACGGTGCTGGACGTCAAGGTCCTGGATTATCCGACCCACGCCGCATCCTTGCCGGTGGCCGTGATTCCCAATTGCGCCGCCACCCGGCATATTCATTTCACGCTGGACGGCTCCGGGCCCGCGCTGCTGGAAGCGCCGAATCTGGATCTCTGGCCCAAGGTTCAATGGACCGCTGATGCTACCGCTCGACGCGTCTCCCTCGATGGTCTCACCAAAAAGGAAATCGCGGCGTGGCAGCCGGGCGAACGGCTGTTGTTGTCGGGCAAGTTGCTGACGGGCCGCGACGCCGCGCACAAGCGCATCTGTGCACTGCTCGACGCCGGCAAGCCCTTGCCGAACGGTTTGGATTTCACCGGTCGCGTGATCTATTACGTCGGCCCTGTCGATCCCGTGGGCACCGAGGTCGTGGGGCCGGCAGGTCCAACCACGGCCAATCGCATGGATCGATTTACCGACACCATGCTCGGCAAATCAGGACTGCTGGCGATGGTGGGCAAGGCGGAGCGCGGGCCGGAAACGGTGGCGTCCATTGCGAAGCACCGTTCGGCCTATTTGATAGCGGTCGGCGGCGCGGCCTTTCTGGTGTCGAATGCCATTCGCGGCAGCCGCGTCGTGGCGTTTCCGGAGCTTGGCATGGAGGCGGTGTACGAATTCGACGTCAAGGACATGCCCGTAACGGTCGCGGTGAGCGCCGACGGTGAATCGGTGCACGAATCCGGTCCCAAGAAATGGGCGGGCAAGTTTGCAGGCATTCCCGTCGCGGTGGAATAGCGACCTTCGGCCGGGCTTGGCGGCGACGACCTCACAGCGGCTTGCGCATCAGCAGCCCTAAGCCGAAACGGGTTTCGAACGTACCGACAATATTGAAACCGCAGGCCAGATAAAACTGCTTGGCGTGGGAATTTCCCACGACGTGCAAGGCGCTCGAACCCTTCGAGCGCGCGGTCTCGGCGCAGTGTTCAATTAATTTTCGTCCGATCCCCTGCCGCTGAATACTGGGCTCGACAAACAGGGCGTCGAGTTCGGTGTCGCCGTCATCGCGCGCCAGGAGCGCGGAGAAGCCGAGGATGGCGCCGTCCCGTTCCAGCACGAATACTCCGCCGGCCGCAATCTGTTCGAGCGGCAGATCGATCGCGTCGGGATGGCGCAGCAAGGCGTCGCGATCGCCTTCATTGGCAAGCGATGCGCGCCACTGCAGGGCCTCGAGGGCGCTGCGTTCAGCGGGAATAGCGGGACGGATGATCACGGAGCGGACTATACGCGCTCGGACTGTCCGCTCGGACTGTGCGCCCGGACGGGAGCCCCACGCTGGGCCTGTCTAGTATTTGATCGAGCAACCGTAAGGCTTGGTCACCGCGTGCGCGACGGGATTGCCCGCTGCCACCGCCAGCATCGCTTCCTTCAAGTAAGGCTCGGCGCGCGCAATGTCGGCCTCGTCGGTGGTTGCGATGCTGTCAATCCCGCCCATGTATTTCAGCGCGCCGTCCTTGTCGATGACGAACATATGCGGCGTGGTTTTCGCCGCATACAAGCGCGCTACCGTTCCCGCGGGGTCCAGCAGCACCGCGGTGGGGACCGCGTTTCGGGACTGCGTCAGCGCATCCGCAGCGGGGCCATTCACATAGCCTTGTTTGCCGGGAGCCGAGGAGACCACCGTCAACCAAACGACGCCGTTCTTTTGAGCGAGCGCCTGCACGCGTTGCATGTTGCCGCTGCTGTAGTGCTTGTGCGTATACGGGCAGTCGGCGTTGGTCCACTCGAGCACAACGGTCCTGCCGCGGTAATCGCTCAAACGGATGGTGTTGCCCTTGCTGTCGGTGGCGGTGAAATCCGGCGCCGGTTGGTCGATTTGCGGGGCAGCCCCGGCCGCCGAGACGAAGATCCCTATCATGCCCAGCAGCAGCGCAACAATCGCCGCCACGGCAGTGATTCCGGCGCCGCCGTCGTCGCGGCTCGCCCGTGCGGCATCGGCTTTCAATGGGATCGAAGAATCCGGACTCATGTGCGGGCTCCTAGCGCTTTTTCTGGGCCTTTACGCTTAGTTCGGCGGCCCCATCAATGGTTCCCTGGTGCTTTTCGCCGTGAGAGTTTAGAGTACGCGCCCTTGCCAAAAATCGAGTAGATTCAGCGTCATGCGTTTTGCAAAGCAGTACGAGGTCATCGTTATCGGCGGCGGTCATGCCGGTACCGAAGCGGCGCTCGCGGCTGCCCGCTTGGGTGCCGCCACCCTGCTGCTCACCCACAATATCGAGACCCTGGGACAGATGAGCTGCAATCCCGCGATCGGCGGCATCGGCAAAGGGCATCTGGTCAAAGAGATTGACGCGTTGGGCGGGGCCATGGCGCGCGCCACGGATCGGGCGGGTATCCAGTTCCGCACGCTGAACGCGAGCAAGGGCCCCGCCGTGCGCGCCACTCGGGCGCAGGCGGATCGACAGCTCTACAAGCGCGCCATTCGAGGAATACTCGAATCTCAAACTCATCTGGCGCTGTTTCAACAGGAAGCCAAGGATCTGATCCTTGAAGGCGATCGCGTGGTGGGCGTCGTTACCCAGAGCGGCCTCGAGTTCCGCGCCCCAGCAATCGTTCTCACCGCCGGAACGTTCCTCGGCGGCAAAATTCATGTGGGTCTCGAGAGCCACCCCGGCGGGCGCGCCGGCGATCCGCCCTCGATGAGTCTCGCGGCGCGCCTGCGCGAATTGCCGTTGCGCGTCGGACGCTTGAAGACCGGCACGCCGCCGCGCATCGATGGCCGCAGCGTCGATTTCTCGGGGCTGCGCGAACAGCACAGCGATTCACCAAGACCGGTGTTTTCCTATCTCGGCGCGCGCGATCTGCACCCGCGCCAGGTTCCCTGTCACATCACCGCGACCAATGAGCGAACTCACGACATCATTCGTGCCGCCACCGCGCGCTCGCCCCTGTTCACCGGGTTGATCGAAGGCGTTGGCCCGCGCTACTGCCCGTCGGTCGAGGATAAGGTGGTGAGATTCGCGGACAAGCGGTCGCACCAGATCTTTGTCGAACCCGAGGGTTTGGATACGCACGAAATTTATCCCAACGGCATCTCCACCAGTTTGCCCTACGACGTGCAGTACGAATTCGTGCGCAGCATTGCGGGATTCGAGCGGGCGCACATCACGCGCCCCGGATATGCAATTGAGTACGATTTCTTCGATTCCCGCGATTTGAAATACAGCTTGGAGAGCAAGTTCCTGTCCGGTCTGTACTTTGCCGGCCAGATCAACGGCACCACCGGCTATGAAGAGGCCGCGGCGCAAGGATTGCTGGCAGGCACCAACGCCGCGCTCGCCGTGCGGGGGCGGGAAGCTTGGTGTCCGAAGCGCAGCGAGGCCTACCTGGGCGTGCTGGTCGATGATTTGATTACGCGCGGCGCGACCGAACCGTATCGTATGTTCACCAGCCGCGCTGAATACCGGCTCTCGCTGCGCGAAGACAACGCGGACCTGCGCCTGACGGCTGCCGGTAGAGAACTCGGACTCGTCGACGATGAACGCTGGGAGTTCTTTCAGCGCAAGCGCGCCGCCGTGGACAGCGAGGTAAATCGGCTCGAGCGGGCCGTCGTGCATCCGGCCGATGTCGACGCCGCGTTGCTCGGCAAGCTCGGCGCGCCGTTGTCGCGAGAGACGCATGCCTTCGACTTATTGCGCAGGCCCGAGCTGTCTTACGATGACCTGAGCTGCGTCGCCAAGGGCGCGGCAGCCGACCGGTGGGCGACCGCTGACTGGTGCGCCGACGCGCGTATGTGCGAGCAGGTGAAACTGCAGGTGGAAGTGCAGGCAAAATATTCCGGCTACTTGAAGCGCCAGAGCGACGAGATCGACCGGCACCGCCGCCATGAGGAATTGCGCCTGCCCGCCGATATCGACTATTCGCAAGTCGGCGGACTTTCAAACGAGGCGCGCCAGCGGCTTGGCGACGTTCGTCCGGAAACCCTGGGACAAGCGGCGCGCATTCCCGGACTGACGCCGGCAGCGGTGTCGCTGTTGTTGGTGCACTTGAAGCGGCGTGAACGCGCGGCCTGAAATTGCCGCGCACACCTTCGAGGATATCGCATGAGTGTTTTCTACGATTTCACGGTGCAGGGACTGAACGGCAATCCCAATATTCTGGCGCCGTTGAGCGGCAAGGTGACCCTGGCGGTGAACGTCGCCAGCAAGTGCGGCTACACGCCGCAATATGCAGGTCTCGAGGATCTTTACAAGGAACTCAAAGCTCAGAATTTCACCGTGGTCGGATTTCCCTGCAACCAGTTCGGCGCACAAGAACCCGGCACGGCGCAGGAGATCCAAGCGTTTTGTGCGGTTAATTTCGGCGTGACCTTCCCCCTGTCGGCGAAGATCGACGTGAACGGCCCGCACCGCCATCCGCTGTATGCCTGGCTGACGGCCGCGGAAAACGGCTTTCCCGGCGATATCGGCTGGAATTTCGAGAAGTTTCTCATCGACCGCGGTGGCCGGGTGGTGTGCCGATATCCGGCCGGAACCAAGCCGACCGATCCTTCGCTGCTTGCGGATCTGGCGAACGTTTTAGAGTGATTCCGCTTGAATCTGCCGATTGCGGGGGCGACTTCAGTGGCATTTTGCCCGCTCACTCTTTAACATCACCGCTCCTGAATGGACCTTAAGAAGGCTCGGAGAACTAGATGCTTTCTCGATTGACTGCCAAGGCGTTCCTCGCCGGTACGGTGCTGACTTGTTTGTCGTTGGGCGCGCAGGCGGCGGGCGATCCGGCCAAAGGCGAGATGAAGTTCTACACGTGCTATGGATGCCACGGTATCGCCAACTACCGTAACGCCTATCCGGATTACAGCGTACCGAAGCTGCGTCACCAGAATGCCGCGTACCTGGTGGCGGCGCTGCAGGAGTATCGCGACGGCACGCGGCCTCACCCCACCATGCATGCGCAGGCCTCTTCGCTCTCGGATCAGGATATCGAAGATATTGCGGCCTATCTGCAGGGCGCCGAGCCGGTGAAGCCCGCGGCACCCGCTGCGGCCAAGGCGCCGAAGCAAGTGGCGCCCTGCGTTGCATGTCATGGAGAGACCGGTCTCGGCGTCGACGCGCCGCTCGTGCCCAAGCCGCCGGTGCTTGCCGGCCAGCATGTGGATTATCTGGAACAAGCGCTGGCCACGTATCGCAACGGCCGCCGCAAGAACGTGGTCATGGACAGCATGGCGCAGCTGCTGACCACCGACGAAGACGTCAGGATCGTGGCCGACTACTTCGCGCACCAACCTTCGCCGCTGGCGACTGCGAGCACCGAGAGCAAGTAGTCGCCTAGCGCGGCGTCAGTTGCGCAGCATCATTAGAAATTGCGCGAAGGTTTCATAGTAAGCATCGCGGTTCTGTTTCTTGCGGTAGCCGTGACCTTCGTCGGCGGCCAGCAAGTACCAAACCTCCCCGCCCCTGGCGCGCAACTTGTTCACGATCTGTTCCGCCTCGGAGACCGGTACTCGTGGATCGTTTTTGCCGTGCACCACCAGCAGCGGACGGCTGATTCGATCTGCGTTGGTCAGGGGTGAAATGCGCCTCAAGAATATGCGCATCTCCAGGTCGCGCTCATCGCCGTACTCTACGCGCCGCTGATTTTGCCGGTAGGGCGCGGTATTGGTGAGAAAGCTCACGAAGTCCGCGATGCCGCTGACATCCACGCCGCCGCGCAATCGATCGCTGTAATTGACCAGCGTGGCGAGCGCGAGGTATCCGCCGTAGGAGCCGCCCGCGACCACCACGTGCTTGGCGTCGAAATCCTTATGCAACGCGATCCACACCAACAGGGCGCCGACGTCCTTGACCGCGTCTTCGCGCAGGACGCCGTTGTCGAGCGCCATGTAAGTCTTGCCATAGCCCGACGAGCCGCGCACGTTGGGAGCGACGACCGCGAAGCCCAGTTCATTGACCAGGTATTGAATCCAAGGATCGAATCCCGGACGGAACTGCGACTCCGGTCCGCCGTGCAGAGAAATCAGCACCGGATGCGGGCCGGGTGTGACGGGTTCATACATATAGGCGGGCACCAAGCGGGACTTGCCGTCCACCCGATCGAAGGTGGGGAATTCCACGAGCCGCGGCAGCACAAACTTCGCCGGGTCGAGGCCGCCCGCTTCGCTGCGCGTCCACGGCTCCAGGCGGTTTTCCGCCACGTCCAGTACGTAGGCATCCCGCGGTTGATTCGCGGCGGCGAAAGCGAAGGCGAGCCGCTTGCCGTCCGCGTCGAAGTGCAAGGAGCTGATGATCCCCGCGGCCGGCAGCCGCGGCGGCGTGAGGTCTTGATGCGTGCGCAGATCCAGCAGGTTGAGTTTGCCGGCGCCCGCCTGATTGCTGACATAGGCCAGATAGTGTCCGTCGCGGGATATCGCCAACGATTCGATATCCCAAGGGATATGTTCTGAAATGACGGTCTTGTCGTTGGTAAACAGATTGATGTAGCGCAGGCGGGCAAACTCGGCATCCCGGTCCGAGATCAAATAAACGCCTTGGCCGTCGCGCGTGAATTTCGCGTTGACGATGCCGACCTTCGCCGGCGCAGGCTCGACTTCCCGCTTTTGCCCGGTGCTCAGATCCACCACGTACAGATAGCCTTCGGAAATCGACACCTCCTTGAGCACGAGCAATTTCGAATCATCGGGCGACCAATCGAGCACGGACCACGCCGCGCCGCTGCCGTCGCCGGCTAGGGCCAGCCGCGGCAACGTCCCCGATTCCGGATCGACAATGCTGATGTCATAGCTATGACCGTCTCGCGCGGTGCTGAAGAACGCCACTTCACGACCGCTGTTCGACCAAAGCGGGGCGCCATTCACGGACTTGCCGTCCGTCAGCATCCTCGCCGTGCCCTCGCCCAGCCGCTGGTAATAGAGCTGTGCATTTTCATTGCCGCCCGAGTCCTTGAGGAAGACGTAGGCGCTGCGCGCGGAGTCGGGCGAAAATGCCGCCTCGGTGATCGGCTCGTGCTGAAAAGTGAGTTGGCGGCGGGCGCCCCCCGGCTGTTCCACCAAATGCAGCTGATCGACATCGGCGAACCGGGTTGCAATCAGCAATTGGCCTTTCGGCGACCAACCGAGCGGGGTTGCCTGGCGCGCGTTGAGATAACCATCCAATTTCTCGGCCAGGTCTGCCGGCGCCTGCGGAATATTCTCGTAGGTCAAACTGCCGCGCTCGACGCGCGAAACGGCGAAGGCCGGGGAGCCGGTTGCAAACGGCGCGGCGAGCAGCAGCAACAAATAAATTCGGTTCATGTTCCTAGTTTCTCACACGGCGAGGATAATGCGGTCGATGGCGGGCTTCGAGCATTTGGTGCAATCTTACGATGTCGGCGATCTTCTCGACGAGATCGCGAGCGCGGAACCACCCGCTTACTTGCGCCGCTGTTTCGCGGAAGGTTTGTCCTCGCCCATTCTGAGCTGGCCTCGGGTGCAACAGCTGGCCGTGTGCGCGATGGTTCTCGACGCCATTGTCAATGACCGGGATTACGATTTTTTCGAGCGCGAGCTGATCGCCGATTGGCGCCTACACTATGCGAGGGCATGCATGAAGTTCAAGGACACGGCATCGCAGGCACTGCGGCGCGTGCTGGATCGTGATCGGCCCGCGGATACGGAAGCTGCGGCCGAACTCGAGACCCTCGCCGGTCGCTTGGCCGGGGCCTGATTGCGCTGCTCCACGACATGCGCGCGGCGGGCAATCTTAGGCTGCGCGGCGCTTATATTGGCGGCCTGCGCAGCGCCGCAACCCAAGCCGGCTGCGCCGCCTGAGCAGGCGCCGGCGCCGTTGGATGCGTCCTATGACTGGCATGTTCTTCTCGTCACTCCTTTCGGCAGCGTGTTGAAAGATGTCCCGCTGACATTGCACGAGGTGCTGTTGTTTCGCGATGCGGAGCATGGCGCGGTGGCGGGCGATGAGCTGGAGTGCTATGCCGTCGATGGGCCCCGCCCGCGGTTCATCGCGCGCTCGCCCACGGAATACCTGCTTTGCTTCAAGCATGAGCGGCTGTCGCGCGTCGAGGCGACGGTGCGGCTGGCGCCGGACGAGGCGGCGGGAGTTTTCGACGATGCCTGCGGTCTGTGGATGAAGAAGGCCTCGGCAACCACGGCAGAGTGCGCCGGCACGGATGGCGGGATTGCGTTCTCCGGCCATTTTGAAAACGAGCCTGACGAGTCCGCGCGCTTGACCGTCGAGCTCGACGCTCCCGACCCCGCGTCCGATCGCGCGCCCGACCGGTAGCTCGAATGCGAGCCGGCGAAAGCGAGCTGCTCGCCTCGGGTGCGAGAGACCTGGGAATCGAATTGGATGCCATCCGTACCGAAACGCTGCTCAAGCTGGTGGATGAGCTCGAGCGGGGCAACACGCTGTTCAATCTGACCGCTATTCGCGACCGGCCCGGCATGCTGCGCAAACATGTGCTCGACAGCTTGAGCCTGCAGCCGTATCTGCGCGGCGCGCGCCTGGCCGATGTCGGCACCGGCGCGGGCTTCCCGGGCCTGGTTTTGGCCATTGCCAATCCGGAGCGCCGCTTCACGCTCATCGAAGCAACCGGCAAAAAGGCTCGATTTGTCGAGCAGACCGCCACGCGTTTGGGGCTGGGCAATGTGCAGGTGGTCAATTCCCGAGCAGAAAGCTATAGACCATTCGAACTTTTCGATACAGTGGTGGCCAGGGCCTTGTCGTCGCTGGCGGATTTCGTGGCCTATGCCGGCCATTTGTGCGTTCCGGGCGGTCGGTTGCTGGCGATGAAGGGGAAGCGGCCGGACGATGAGATATCCGCGCTGCCAAGATCGTTTCGCGTTCTGGCGGTGCATCGCTTGAGCGTGCCGGGGCTCCCCGATGAACGGCATCTCGTGGAGTTGATCCCTGTACAACGAAAGTCGAGCAAGACTTGAACCTGACATGAAACGCGTCATCGCACTGGCCAATCAAAAAGGCGGCGTCGGCAAGACGACGACCGCGGTCAATCTCGCCGCGTCCTTGACGGCGACCAAGCGCCGCGTGCTGCTCATCGATCTCGATCCGCAAGGCAATGCCACCATGGGTTGCGGCGTCGACAAGAATGCGCAATCGCGCACCAGTTGCGATGTGCTGCTGGGCGATTGCGGCGCCGTCGAGGCGCTGGTCCCCGTCGAGTACGGCGGCTTCATGCTCATGCCCGCAAATCAGGATCTGACGGCGGCCGAAGTCCGTCTGCTCACCATGGCTGTCGGCCGCGAGTTCAAGCTGCGCAATGCGCTGAATCCGGTGCGCGCGGATTTCGACGTGATTTTGGTGGATTGCCCGCCGTCGCTCAACATGCTCACCTTGAATGCCTTGGTCGCCGCGGATTCCGTCATGGTTCCCATGCAGTGCGAGTACTACGCACTCGAGGGTTTGACCGCTTTGATGCAGACAATCGAGCAAATCAAAGAAAGCATCAATCCTGTTTTGGAAATCGAAGGATTGCTGCGCACCATGTTCGACCCGCGCAATAACCTGGCGAACGAAGTATCCGCGCAGCTCATTCAACACTTCGGCGAGAAAGTGTTTCGTACCATGATCCCGCGCAACGTGCGCCTGGCGGAAGCCCCCAGTTTCGGCAGGCCCGCGCTGTTTCACGACAAGGAATCGCGCGGCGCCTTGGCCTACCTGGCGCTGGCCGGTGAAATGATCCGCCGCGACGAGCTGCCGGCCGGTGAAATGATTCGCCGCGACGATCCGCCGGGCGCGCCCGTATAATCGTCCAATCGGTTGATGGGGAATTGCTATGTCCGGCAAAAAGCCGTCTTTAGGTCGAGGCCTGGCTGAGCTGAGCCCCCTGCTCGCGCGTCGGGCCGGTACGCCCGACGCGGAGAAGCCCCAGATTCTCGTCGGCGACCGATTGGCGTCCCTGCCCGTTGACCTGTTGCAGCGAGGCAAGTATCAGCCGCGTGCCGACATGCGTCCCGAATCCCTGGGCGAACTGGCCGATTCCATCAAAGCGCGCGGTTTGGTGCAGCCGATTCTGGTGCGCCCGTTGCCGCGGCCCAATCCCACCGAATCGCAGCGCTATGAAATCATCGCCGGCGAACGGCGCTGGCGCGCGGCACAAATGGCGGGGCTGACGGAAATCCCGGCGGTCATTCGCGACGTGGCCGACGAAGACGCCGTCGCCATGGCGCTCATCGAGAACATTCAGCGCGAAAACTTGAATCCACTGGAAGAGGCCCGCGCGCTCTTGCGCCTGATCGAAGAGTTCGGGTTGACGCACCAAGCCGCGGCCGAGGCGGTGGGTCGCTCGCGCGCCGCCGTCAGCAACCTTGTGCGGCTCATGGAATTGACCGACGAGGTCAAAGAAATGCTCGAGCACCGGCAGATCGAAATGGGCCACGCGCGCGCCCTGCTGGGGCTCGCCACCCGCCGCCAGCAGATCGAAGTCGCCACCCTGGTCGCCAAGAAATCCTTGTCGGTGCGCGATACCGAGAGTTTGGTGCGTCGCATCATAAATCCGAAAGCAGCCGAGTCGGAAAGCGCTGCCGCCGCACCGGATCCGGACATTCGTCGGCTGGAAACCGAAATCGCCGAGAAGCTGGGCGCCAAAGTCGCCTTCCAACATGCTGCCTCGGGCAAGGGCAAACTCATCGTCAGTTACAACAGCTTGGACGAGCTCGAGGGCATCCTGGCCCACATTCAGTGATGCGACAAAATACGCTCTGAAACGCCTTGAGAACCAAGGTCGCGATCTCTATAATGCCGCGGCAATTTTGACTGGCGGCGGCTCACAGAATGTGCAAATTGAAGGTCGCGCCGCAGGTCCGGTCCCCTTCGCGATGACTGAAGTTCAGAGTCGCGGCAAGCGGATGGTCGTTCGGGTCGTGCTCCTGCAAGCAGGTTGCGCGGCATTAGTCGCGTCCGTGTTTCTTGTATTCAAAGGGACATCAGCAGGGCTCGCGGCGCTGGTGGGCGGATTGATCGTGGCTGCGGGAACTGCAGTGTTTGGTTGGCGAATGTTCAAGCCCGGCATAGCCGGCGGCGCCACTCTCACGACGGCGATGTATGCCGGCGTGCTGTTGAAATGGTTATGGTTCGCGATCGCTCTTTATTCGGCGATCGCGCTGTTGAAACTCGACGCGGCACCACTATTGATTGGAGTAGCGGTGGCGCAATTGGGTTATTGGGCCGGTATGGTTCGGCTCAAATGACGCTTGGGGACTTATGCGCTTTGGAATGATGGTTGAGGAAGAAGTGTCGGGCGGGGTGACTGAATACATCAAGCACCACCTTACGCATTTGACCGTCGACACGGGACACGGCGCATTTTGGGCCTTCCACCTCGACAGCATATTTTTCACCCTTCTCATTTCTTTCTTCTTCATTTTCGTGCTTTCGCTGGTCGCGCGCCGCGCCACCAGCGGCGTTCCCGGCAAGCTGCAGACGGCGGTTGAGCTGTTGGTGGAATTCGTCGATGACATGGTGAAAGACACCTTTCACGGCAGGAACAAATTCATTGCGCCGCTGGCCATCACCATTTTCTGCATCGTATTCCTCGAAAACTTCATGGACATCCTGCCGGTGGACGCGCTGCCCGCGGCGGCGAAACTGTTCGGCGTGGAGCATTTGCGCACGGTCGCGACCGCCGATCTCAATACCACGGTGGGCATGGCATTGGGCGTGTTCCTGTTGATCCAATGGGTGGGCATCACGCACAAGGGCATCGGCACGTTTGCCGGCGAGTGGTTCACCGCACCGTTTCATGCCCATGGCACCTTCCTCAAAATCGTGCTGGCGCCGGTCAATTTCGTATTTCGAATCATCGAAGAACTGGTGCGGCCGTTGTCGCTGTCGATGCGGTTATTCGGCAACATGTATGCGGGCGAACTGATCTTTTTGCTGATCGCGTGCTTCACGCTCGGCGCGGCGCTCAATCACGTGTCGACCTATTTCCTCGGCATCGCGCAGTTCGGCGCCGGCGTCGTGTGGACAGGGTTCCACTACCTCATCATTACGCTGCAAGCGTTCATCTTCATGGTGCTGACGATCGTGTACGTCGGTATTGCGGCCGAGAAGCACTGATTCGATTCCTTCAAGACATTAAAGACCGGAGACAACAATGGAAAACGTGACCCAAATCGCTCAGCTCATGAGCTCCACCGTGATTGCAGCAGGCTTGGTGATCGGCCTGGGCGGCGGCGGCGCCGCCATCGGCTTCGGCCTGCTGGGCGGTAAATTCCTAGAGAGCTCCGCTCGCCAGCCGGAACTCACCAACATGCTGCAGACCAAGATGTTCATCGTCGCCGGATTGCTGGATGCCGTGCCCATCATCGGCGTGGCCGTCGGCTTCTTGCTGCTCTACGCAAACCCGTTCCTGGGCGCGCTCGGTCTCAAGTAAGCAGACCGACGCCGCCAAGCGGCGCCAGGTAAGGAGTACGCAATGAACTTAGCAATCACGCTGGTCATCCAAGGAGTCGTCTTCTTCTTGGTCGCGTGGGCCGTCATGAAATTCTTTTGGCCGGCCATCATGAATGCCATTGAAGCCCGGCAGAAAAAGATCTCCGAGGGCCTGGCCGCGGCCAACAAGAGCGCACAAGATCTGGCGGAGGCCGAGGCACGCTCCAAGGACATCCTGCGCGAAGCGCGCGACCGCGCCGCGCAGATCGTCGACATGGCCGGCAAGCGCTCGAACGAAATGGTCGAGGAAGCCAAGGGTACGGCTGCCGGCGAGGCGCAGCGCATCGTAGCGCAGGCTCACGATGAGGTGGCGCGGGAGAGCTCGCGTGCGCGTGAACAATTGAGCAAGGAAGTCGGCAAGCTCGCGGTAGAAGGCGCCGCGCGCCTGTTGGGCCGCGAGATCGATCCGAGGACCCACGCCGATCTGTTGGATAAATTGGCCGCCGAGGTTGCCAATGGCTGAGCGCGCCACCATCGCCCGTCCGTACGCGAAGGCAGCCTTCGAGTACGCTCGCGACGCCGGCGCTTTCGCCCAATGGTCGAAAGGCTTGAAGACCGCGGCCGAGATCGTCGCAGATCCGCGGCTCGCCGCGCTCACCAAGAGCCCCGAGTGGACTCAGACGGATTTGGTCAGCATTATTTCCGACGTTGGCGGCACCGCGCTCGATCCCGCCATGCAAAATTTCGTGCGGATCTTGGCGGAAAATCACCGTCTGCTGCTGCTGCCTGAAATCAGTGCGCACTTCGAAGCGTTGCGCTCAGGCGTAGAGAATACCGTCGACGTCGAGGTCATCTCCGCCATCGCATTGAACGGCGCTCAAACCGACAAGCTCGCGCAGGCTTTGAGCGCGCGGCTGAAGCGCACGGTACGCATGCAAAACACCGTGGACGCAACCCTTTTAGGCGGCGCAATAGTGCGTGCCGGAGATTTGGTCATCGACGGCTCATTGAAAGGCCGATTGCAACGACTTGCCACAGAATTGGGAAGCTAGGAACTATTTATGTCCATCAAGGCATCTGAAATCAGCGACCTGATCAAGGCGCGCATCGACAAATTCAAATCCGCCTCCGAGGCGCGCAACGTCGGCACGGTGGTCAGCGTCACCGACGGCATCGTGCGCGTGCATGGCCTCGCCGACGCACGTTACGGCGAAATGTTGGAATTCGTCGGCAACACGTTCGGCCTGGCGCTGAACCTCGAGCAAGACTCGGTCGGTGCCGTGGTGCTCGGCGACTACAAGCACATCTCGGAAGGTTCTGAAGTCAAGACAACCGGCCGGATTCTCGAAGTCCCCGTGGGTCCGGAACTGCTCGGCCGTGTCGTTGATGCGCTCGGCACGCCGATTGACGGCAAGGGCCCCGTGAACGCCAAGCTGCGATCGCCGTTGGAGCGCGTCGCCCCCGGCGTGATTTTCCGCAAGAGCGTGTCGCAGCCGGTGCAAACGGGCTTGAAGGCAATCGACGCCATGGTGCCGATCGGCCGCGGTCAGCGCGAACTCATCATCGGCGACCGCCAGACCGGAAAGACAGCGGTCGCCATCGATACGATCATCAATCAGAAAGGCACGGGCGTTAAGTGCGTCTATGTCGCCATTGGACAGAAACAAAGTTCGATCGCCAACGTGGTGCGCAAGCTCGAAGAGCACGGCGCCCTGGGACATACCATCATCGTCGCCGCCTCGGCCTCGACGCCGGCCGCCATGCAATATCTTGCGCCTTACGGTGGCTGTGCCATGGGCGAATACTTCATGGACCGGGGCGAAGACGCACTGATCGTGTACGACGATCTGTCGAAGCAGGCCGTGGCCTATCGCCAGATTTCCTTGCTGCTGCGCCGGCCCCCGGGCCGCGAAGCGTATCCCGGCGACGTGTTCTACTTGCACTCGCGTCTCCTCGAGCGCTCCGCGCGCGTCAATGAAGAGTACGTCGAGAAGTTCACCCAGGGTAAAGTGAAAAGTAAGACCGGCTCCTTGACCGGCTTACCGATCATCGAGACCCAGGCCGGCGACGTCACGGCGTTCGTGCCCACCAATGTGATTTCAATCACCGACGGCCAGATATTCCTGGAAACCGACCTGTTCAACGCCGGCATGCGCCCCGCCATCAACGCCGGCATTTCGGTATCGCGCGTCGGCGGCGCCGCGCAGACCAACATCATCAAGAAGCTCGGCGGCGGCATTCGCTTGGCCCTGGCGCAGTTCCGCGAACTGGCGGCGTTCTCGCAATTCGCTTCCGATTTGGACGAGGCCACCCGCAAGCAGCTCGAGCGCGGCCAGCGCGTCACCGAACTCATGAAGCAGAAGCAATACGCACCCATGTCGGTGGCGGAAATGGCTTTGTCCTTGTTTGCCGGCAACAACGGGTATTTCGACAAGATCGACCGCCTCAAAGTGGTTGAAACAGAAGCAGCGCTGCAATCGTTCGCTCGTTCCAGCCATGCCGGCCTGCTGAAGAGCATCAACGCCAAGCCGGACTTGTCGAAGGACGTCGAAGCTGCGCTCAAGAAATGCTGCGACGAATTCTTCGCGACGCTGTAAACGGAGGCAACGAGTAACGTCATGGCAGGCGCAAAGGAAATCCGCAGCAAGATCGCGAGTATCAAAAATACTCAGAAGATCACCAAGGCCATGGAAATGGTGGCCGCGAGCAAGATGCGCAAAGCGCAGGATCGCATGCGTGCGGCGCGCCCCTATGCCGAGAAGATCCGCAAGCTGGTCGGTCATCTGCGCCTGGTGAATCTGGACTACAAGCACCCGTTCACGTTGGAGCGCCCCGTGAGAGCCGTCGGCATCGTGGTGATCAGCACCGATCGCGGTCTCGCCGGCTCGCTCAATCTGAATTTGTTCAAAGCCGCGCTCACCGCGATACGCGAGGCACAGTCGCGCGGCAACAAGGTGTACCTGTGCGTCATCGGTTCCAAGGCACTGCAATTCTTCAAGCGCCTGGCGGGCATCGAAGTTGCCGCATCGGTCACTCACTTGGGCGACCGGCCGCATGTCGCCGAATTGATCGGCACCACCAAGGTCATGCTCGACTTCTACCGCGACGCGAAGATCGATCAGCTGCTGCTGGCGCACAACGTTTTCGTCAATACCATGACCCAGAAGGCGGTCGTTTCGCAGCTGCTGCCGCTGCAGACCGTCGATGAGGAAGATTTGCAGGAACGCTGGGATTATATTTACGAGCCCGATTCGGTCGCCATCCTCGACGGCCTTCTCATGCGTTACGTCGAATCGCAGGTGTTCCAAGGTGCCGTGGAGAATGTCGCCTGCGAGATGGCCGCGCGCATGGTGGCCATGAAGAGCGCGTCGGACAATGCGGGCGATCTTATCGAAGAATTTCAGCTCATTTACAACAAGGCCCGCCAGGCCGCGATCACGAAGGAACTTTCGGAAATCGTCGGCGGCGCGGCGGCAGTGTGATGTGGCGGAAAGTTCAGTTCATTCGGCGCGCAGCGCCGTTAAACGTACGGGGTTGCGCAGCAACCCCGGGAATAGTTGGCCGAAGGCCATGAGGAAGTATTATGTCCAGCGGTAGCGGCAAAATCGTGCAAATCATCGGCGCGGTCATCGACGTGGAATTTCCGCGCGATCAGATCCCCAAAGTCTATGACGCGCTCATTCTCGATGACGTGGAGTTGACGCTGGAAGTACAGCAGCAATTGGGCGACGGCATCGTGCGCTGCATCGCGATGGGCGCGTCCGAGGGACTGCGCCGCGGCTTGTCGGTCAAGAACACGGGCAAGGGAATCTCCGTTCCGGTGGGTGCCGCCACATTGGGCCGCATCATGGACGTGCTCGGCAAACCGCAGGATGAAAGAGGACCGGTCGATGCCAAGGAGCACTTGCCGATCCACCGACCGGCGCCGGCCTATGACGAGCAGGCGGGCGGCCAGGATCTTCTGGTGACGGGCATCAAGGTGATCGACTTGCTGGTGCCGTTCGCCAAGGGCGGCAAGGTCGGCTTGTTCGGCGGCGCCGGCGTGGGCAAGACCGTGAACATGCTCGAGCTCATCAACAACATCGCCAAGCAGTACAGCGGACTGTCGGTGTTCGCGGGCGTCGGCGAGCGCACCCGCGAAGGAAACGATTTTTACCACGAGATGATCGAATCGGGCGTCATCGACAAAGATGACCTGTCCAAGTCGAAAGTGGCCATGGTGTACGGTCAGATGAACGAACCACCGGGCAACCGTTTGCGCGTGGCGCTCACCGGTCTCACCATGGCGGAATACTTCCGTGACGAGAAGCAAGCGTCGGGCAAGGGCCGCGACGTGCTGTTCTTCGTCGACAATATCTATCGCTACACGCTGGCCGGCACGGAAGTCTCCGCGCTGTTGGGCCGAATGCCCTCTGCGGTGGGATACCAGCCGACGCTGGCCGAGGAAATGGGCGTGCTGCAGGAGCGAATTACCTCGACCAAGACCGGTTCCATCACCTCGATCCAGGCCGTGTACGTGCCCGCGGACGACTTGACCGATCCGTCACCGGCGACCACCTTCGCGCACTTGGACGCGACCGTAGTGCTGTCGCGCCAGATCGCATCCCTCGGCATCTATCCCGCTGTCGATCCTCTCGATTCCTCCAGCCGCCAGTTGGATCCGTTGGTCGTCGGCGAAGAGCACTACAACACGGCGCGCGCCGTGCAAGCCGTATTGCAGCGAGCCAAGGAATTGCAGGACATCATCGCGATTTTGGGCATGGACGAGTTGTCGGAAGAGGACAAACTCAGCGTGTACCGCGCGCGCAAGATCACGCGATTCCTATCCCAGCCGTTCAACGTGGCGAAAGTGTTCACCGGTCAAGAAGGCAAGATTGTGCCGCTCAAGGATACGATCCGTGGCTTCAAGGCCATCGTCTCCGGAGAATACGATCACCTGCCGGAGCAGGCTTTTTACATGATCGGCGCGATTGAAGAAGCGGTCGAAAAAGCCAAGACGCTGACCTGAGAGCAATCATGGCCAACACCATTCATGTCGACATCGTAAGCGCCGAAGGACAGATCTTTTCGGGCGAGGCGAGTATGGTGTTCGTGCCGGGCTCGCAAGGCGAGCTCGGCATCTACCCGCGGCACGCGCCCCTGTTGACGACCTTGAAGGCTGGCGAAGTACGCGTGCAGTCTGAAGGCCAGGAGGAACAGGCGTTCTACGTGGGCGGCGGTGCGCTGGAAATTCAGCCGCACCTGGTGACCGTGCTCGCCGATACCGCGGCGCGAGCCAAGGACTTGGATGAGGCCGCCGCGCTGGCCGCTAAACAGCGCGCGGAGGAAGCCGTCCGCAGCCGCGGCGACAAGGTGCAAATTGCCGAGGCGCAAGCCGAGTTGGTGCGCGCCGTGGCGCAATTGCGCGCGATCGAGCGATTGCGCAAGAAACGCTAGGGGTTCAAGCCCGCGGAGTCTGCATGCAGCTTTCCGTCGTGATTTTGGCAGCCGGCCAGGGCAAGCGGATGAACTCCGCGCTGCCGAAGGTGCTGCAGCCCTTGGCGGGCGAACCGCTGCTGCAGCATGTCATCAGCGCCGCGCGTGCGCTCAATCCCGGCAACATCTATGTGGTGTACGGGCATGGCGGCGCTCAGGTGCAGGCCGCGCTGTCGCACGAACCGATCGAGTGGGTTTTGCAGGCGGATCAGCTCGGCACCGGCCACGCCGTGATGCAGGCCATGTGCGTCATTCCGGATGATCACACGGTGTTGGTGCTTTACGGCGACGTGCCGCTGATCAGCGGCGACTCTCTCAAAAAATTGATCGCCGCCGCCGATACGGGTGCCCTCGCCCTGCTGTCCGTCAATCTCGACGAGGCGCGCGGCTATGGACGCATCGTGCGCAACGCGGAAGGCCAGGTCGAGGCGATCATCGAACACCAAGACGCGAGCGCAGAGCAGCTGCAGATTCGAGAAGTCAATTCCGGTCTGATGGCGGCGCCCGCCGGACTTCTGCGCGAGTGGCTCCTGGGGTTGGGAAGGAACAATACTCAGCGCGAATATTTTCTCACCGATGTCGTGGCCGGTGCCGCCAAGGCCGGAACCCGCATCGAGGCGATTCCGGCGGCGAGCGCTCTGGAGGTCGCCGGGGTCAACGACAAGATCCAGCTGGCGCAGGTCGAGGCCGGCTGGCGCCGTCAACGCGCCGAGGAACTGATGCTCGCCGGCGCGACTCTCGCGGACCCTGCCCGCATTGACATACGCGGCGACATCCAGGTGGGCCGCGACGTTTTTATCGACATCAATGCCGTGCTCATCGGCAATGTTCACCTGGCGGCAGGCGTGAAGGTGGGACCCAACTGCGTCATCGCCAATTCCCGCATCGGCGAGGGCACCGAGATCTTCGCTAACAGCATGCTGGATCATGCCATCGTCGCGCGGAACTGCCGCATCGGACCCTTCGCCAGATTGAGGCCGGGTACCGTCATGCACGCCGAAGTGCACATCGGCAATTTTGTCGAGGTCAAGAACACCGAGATCGGCGCGGGCAGCAAGGCCAATCATTTGACCTACCTCGGCGATTCCCGCGTCGGCAAGGATGTAAATGTGGGCGCCGGCAGCATCACCTGCAACTACGATGGCGCCAACAAATGGCCCACCGTCATCGAAGACGGCGCCTTCATCGGGTCCGGCACCATGATGGTGGCGCCGGTGCGGATCGGTGCGGGCGCCACGGTGGGCGCGGGATCCACGATCGCCTCGAGCACGCCGGATAATCAGCTTGTCTTTGAGAGATCGAAGCCGATCACCAAGGAAGCCTGGACGCGGCCGGTCAAGCTTGATGACAAGGACAAGGCCGAGGTCATCGCCAGAGCGATGCAGAAACCCAAGGTCTGATTGCGCCGAACCGTCGGCCGGCGGCTTTTAACGATATTTTAATGTGCGGCCCTGTATCGTGGCTGCTCCAAGCGCGCGGAGCAAGTGTTGCGATCGGGACAGCGAATTGATTTTGCGGCGATGATGCTATTGGCCTGCGTGTTCCTGGTTGGTTTCTGGGCAAAGCCGCTTGCCGCGCAGCAGGTACCGGCATCGGGCCGTGGCGCGCTGCAAGAGATCACGGTCACGGCCCGAAAGATTTCCAAATCCGACGCAGAAGTGACGACGCAAGTCGAGACGGCGTTGCACTCCGACCGCTATATCTTCTCTGACCATGTAACCATCACGTCCAAGAACGGTATCGTCACCTTGAGCGGCATCGCGCTCGACTATTGGGACGTCATCGCCATGAAACGCCTGGTCAGGAAAATGCCGGGAGTGAGAAAAGTGGTCGATGACCTGGACGTGAGATCCGGCGGCGAATGATAGGCCGCCAAGACCCGGACGTGAGACTCGGCATGATGGACCGCTAGATTCGCCAAGGTTGGCGCTGCTCCCTCTGCCGTCTCCGTTTTGTCCGCGGCCTCGCTCCCGCCCGTGCGACGCATCAAGTCGCGCCCAAGCCGCAACAGCCCCGCCGATTGAGGATAAGTGCCGGCGTGGTCCGCGAGCAAATGCTCAGAATTAAGCAAACCAATTAGAAGCAGCGCCAGACTGAAGCGGCGCGCCCGAAGCAGCGAAATGTTCATCGAGACTGCTAAAGTAAATCAGCAATCCATAAAAAAGCTCTCAACACCGAGCGGCTTCGCCTCAAAAGGCCGAAATAAGAAAAAGGCGATTCATCTGTACAAGTGCAGGTAAAGGCGATTCATTTGTACAAGAGCGGCGTACGCGCACGGCGCTAGATTCGTGGTGTTTTTTTCGCGACGGGCGCGGGATTCGCAGCGTTCCAGCGCGACGCTTTTATCAAGTTTTTTTCATCGCCGGCATTAAAGCACCGTCTTTTTTACGCGCCGCTGATCATCATGGGCGGATCTATTACACACAACCTCCCTCGAGGAGGACTACCAATGATCAATACACGCATCAAATCACTTCATCGCCTGATCCTGATCTCATCGATGTCTCTGATGGCAGCGTCGGTGTTCGCCAATGACGCAGCCGCGCCCTCCACCGCGACTGCGGCCAAAGCATCGGCGGGAGTCATCGTGGGCAGGCTCACGAATGCCGCAAAATTGCCGATCGCCGGCGCAACCGTGATCGCGGTCAGGGCAGATGGCGGTGCAATTCGCGCCACGATCTCCGGAAGCGACGGAGTGTATTCATTCGCCGATCTGGCTCCCGGTGCTTGGTCGCTCACCGTGCAGGCGGAGGGCGCTGCCGACGTCACGGCACCAGCGCTGCAAGTAACGGCGAGCCAGGCAACCCGCCGCGACATCACGGTGGCGGGAACGGCCGTTGCAGCGGTTCCCGTGCCGCTGCCCGCGCCGCTACCCGGCGCCGCGGCGCCCGCAGCCATGACCGCGCCTGCGGCCGTGACTGTGAGGATACCCGAAGCGCTGCAAGAGCCCGATCCCGCGCCCGAAAACGACAAGATCACCCCATGGGCCGACATTGGCTACGTGGGTTGGATGAACGGGACGTCGCGTGAGAAGGCGCCGGTCTTCGACACGAAATTCTTCACGCCCGAGATCCGTCTCGACGTGAACTACCTGCAAAGCCTGAATCATCCGCATGACCATACCATCGTGGGCTCGACCGAGGAGTTTCGCTCCGGCGAATTCCAGATCGAACAGGTGAGCTTGGGCGGTGATTTTCACTGGGAGAACGTCCGGGCGCGGTTTCTTTCGATGTTCGGCATGTTCGCGACCACCACGCCGCGCAATGACGCGAGTTCCGCCGTGGGTCAATGGGACCTGCAAAATGCCTATCGATATTTCTCGGAGGCGAATGCGGGATATCACTTCGATGTCAATCACGGACTGAACGTCGACGCGGGTGTTTTCGTGTCGTACATCGGCCTCTTCAGCTACTACAATTTTGACAACTGGACCTATCAGCCCTCGTTCGTGTCTTCCAACACGCCGTGGTTCTTCAACGGACTTAGGGTCCAATGGTGGCCCACGCAGCATTTGAAGATCGAGCCCTGGCTCATCAACGGCTGGCAATCCTATGCAAAGTTCAACAGCAAGCCCGGCGTTGGCGGTCAGATTCTGTGGATGCCCAACGACTCGTTGAAATTGGTTTTCAACAGCTATTCCATCGGGCAAGACAATCTGAACTGCCAAAGCAACGGAAACGGCATGCCGGGAACCGTGGACACGCTCTGTCAGCCGCAGAACGGCGGCAGCCCAAATGCGCCGGCCGGATCGTTGGTGGGGGCGGGGCCGCCCGTCAACTACTCGAAAGTAAAGCGCATTCACGAAGACGACAGTATCGAAGTGAAGTACTACGACGCGCACGGCAACGGCGGCGCCGGGGTGTCGAAGATGGCGTTCAGCTATACGGTGGATATCGGATGCCAGTACGGCGGCGGCATCAACTGTACGCACGGACCGAACAAGGACAATTTTTTCGGCATGATGCTCTACGATCGCACGTGGTTCCACAACGACCTGTATGCGGTAACAATCGGCGGCGGGTTCATGAACAATCCCGGCCGCTATCTGGCCCTGACGCCGCCGATCAATGGGGCGACGGCTGCGAGCGGTTCACCTTACTTCACGCAACAGCCGGGGCAGAAGCTGTATCAATGGGACACGCAGCTCAATCTGCAATACATGCCCAAGGACTGGATCACCTGGTGGACCGAAGCGACCTTCCGCCATTCGAGCGTTCCTTATTGGTCGGGATCCGGCGGGGTGACGCCGCCAGGCGGCAACACCGGAACGCCGGCCAGTTGTGTCGGCGGCGGCGCCGATCCCACCACGAACACCTGCAACGCGAACGATTGGTTTCCGGACTTGAGAACCCGCGAAGTGGTCGTGGGTGCCGGGGTGCTGGTGAAGTTCTAGAAATTACGGCGCAAGGCTTATGAGCGGGCGCGGTGCTACTGTAACGGATCACAGTAGACGCCCGCTGCGGCGGCGCGGATCATTGCGATATGGCGCCGCCTCGCAAGAAAATCCTGTGCGTAGAAGACGACCTCGAGACTGCAACGCTCCTGGCCGAAGAATTCGGGGAGCGCGGCTATGAAGTGACGCTGGCGCACGACGGGCAAGCCGGGTTTGCCGCCGTGCTCAAGCTCAAGCCCGATATCGTGCTCTGCGATGTCAGCATGCCCGTGATGAGCGGCTTTGAATTGCTCGATCGCCTGGTTGAATTGACGCCGCGCTTTGCCTCGATGCCGTTCATTTTCCTGACCGCACTGGGGGATCGGGACAATCAGCTCAAGGGTCGCCGCCTCGGCGCCGATGACTACATCGTCAAACCAATCGATTTCGAGATCCTCGATACCATCATCCGCGCCCGCCTCGCCAAAGTGGCGCGAACGGAAACCTGGTCGCGGGAAATCGATCTCACCGATCGCGAGGTCGAATGCCTCACCTGGGCGGCACGCGGCAAGAGCTCGGCGGAGATCGCGCAGATCATCGGCACGAGCAAGCGCAACGTCGATTTTCACATCGAGACCGCCTGCCGCAAGCTCAACGTGGCCACCCGCGTGCAGGCCGCGGTCAAGGCCGTCTCGGGCCGCTTGATCGAGCCTTGAAATTCCTGTGCCGCTCTTGAAAGACAACGCGCCGCCCCGCACGCGCACGCCGCGTGCCATCCGCATCCTGCTGTCCGCCGCGTCGCTGTTGTTTCTATTGCTGATGGTCGGTCTCGGGATCTTCAGCATGCAGCGCCTCAGCGACGTCAATCGCGTGTCCGATGAGATCCGCAACCGCTGGCTTCAGGACATTCGCTTGATCGGCGATCTGAACAATTACATGTCCGACTATCGGACCGCCGAGGGTACGCACCTGCTGTCGAATACGGCCGCGGAGTTCACCGCGAGCGAAAAAGAGATCGTCGAGCTGGACGCGCAGGTCGCGCAGGCACAGCGCGCATACGAGGCGCTGCCGCACGAAGCTTCAGAACAGCAGCTTTACGACGAGTTCGCGCGTGAGTGGGCGGCATACAAACTCATTGCGACACAGGTCCTCGCACTATCGCACTCGGGCGTAAAATCCGATGCCATCGTCATGTACATGACGAGTTCGCGGCGCGCCTTTGATTCGGCAAGCGACACCTTGGGCCGCCTGACAGACCAGACGGTATCGAAAGCCCGGCTGGCGAGCGAACGCGCCGCCGGCACCTATGTGCACGACAGCCGTCTCATCGTCGCCGCGATGATCGTGGCGACCTGCTTGGTGCTCGTCACCATCGTCTACATCACGAGGTCGGTATCGCGGCCGCTGCTGCATCTCGCGCGGGGCATGCAGGCCCTGGCCGGCCACGATACCGACATCAACATTCCCGGCACGCGGCGCGACGACGAGATTGGGGAGATGGCGCGTTCGGTCGCGGTGTTTCGCGACAACGCGATTGCACTGGTCGAGAGTCAGCAACGGCTGATCGAACAGGCTGCGGCCCTCGAGGCGACCTTGGAGAACGAGCGGCGCGCCACTTTGCAGCAGCGCAATTTCGTCACCATGACCTCGCACGAGTTCCGCACGCCCCTGACGGTTATCGACGCTCAGGCGCAGCGGCTGATCAAGCTCAAGGACCGGCTTGCTCCCGGCGACTTGCTGGAGCGCGCCCTGCGGATTCGCAGCGCCGTGACGCGACTGACAGGCATCATGGATAGCTTGCTGGGCGCTTCATTATTGCTGGACGGACAGGCGGTATACCGTCCCAGTGACTTCGAGCCCGCCGCGCTGCTGCATGAGGTGTGTCAGCTGCATCGTGAAACCACACGCAGCGCGGATATTCGCGAGGATTTCGGCGAGTTACCGAGCGTCATGCGCGGTGATCGAAAATTGTTGTTCGCCCTGTTCAGCAACCTCTTGTCCAATGCTCTCAAGTACTCGGCGCCGGGCGACCCGGTGGACGTCGCTGCATACAGCGACGCCGGCGCACGCATCGCGGTGCGCATACGCGACCGCGGCATCGGCATTCCAGAGCGGGATCGGGCTCACTTGTTCGAGCGCTACTTCCGCGGCGCCAACGCCGTGGGCGTCGCCGGCAGCGGCGTCGGGCTTCACCTCGTATCCATGGTGCTTGAGCTTCACGGCGGCACGATCGAGGTCGACAGCTGCGAGGGTGCCGGCTCTACTTTTGTCGTGCACTTGCCCACGGCTGCCGCCGCCGGCATTCACCCTACGCAACTAAATCTTGGCGCGGCCTGATGAGCGATACCCCAAGCGAGCCCGGGCAGCCACCGGGCGGCCAGGAAGCAATCAGCCGGCGCGCCTGGTCGCAGAAGAAGCAACTGTTCGCGGCCGGCGTCGGCGCGGCTGCGGTGATCGTCTTGATCGCGGCTACCTGGCTGGGCGGCGCAATTTTCGGTAAGCGCCCAGCTCCTCCTCCGGCGTCCCCGCCGCCCGGCACCTTCCGTGCGACACCTCAGCAGATGAAGACCCTGACCGTGGCATCCGTCGGTCTTCACGGTTTCGTCAGCGAGGAACTCACCGAAGGGAAAATCGCTGCCAATGCCGATCGCGCGACGCCGGTATTTTCGCCGTATTCGGGCCGCATCACGCGAATCCTTGCCGGCCTCGGCGATACGGTGAGGGCCGGCGCACCCCTGGCAACGCTGGAAGCGTCGGAATTCGTGCAGGCGCAAAACGATCTAGCGACCGCCGCGGCGCAGCTGAAACTTGCGCGCATCACCGAAGCCCGCAAACATGCCCTGTACGACGCCAAAGGCGGCAGCCTGCAGGATTGGCAATCCGCGCAGACCGACCTGACCGCCGCAGAAACCACACTCAGCGCGGTCCGCAATCGGCTCAGCATTTTGGGCAAATCGCCGGCTGACATCGCGGCGCTGGAACAGAATCGGGCGATCAGCCCGGTGGCCACGCTGTCGGCGCCGATCGCCGGTGTGGTCGTGGATCGACAGGTGGGGCCCGGCCAATATGTGCAAGCCGGCAATGCCACGCCGCAGTTCACCATCGCCGATACCTCGAGCGTCTGGTTGCTCGCCAACGTACGCGAGACCGACGCCGCGCTCGTGAAGCCCGGACAACCCGTGGAGGTTCATGTGCCCGCTTACCCGAAGCGGGTGTTCAAGGCGCAGCTCACCTATGTCAGTGCGGTGGTCGATCCGCTCACGCACCGCCTGCCCGTGCGCGCCGAGATTGGCAACCGCGACGGCGCGCTCAAGCCCGAGATGTTCGCGAATTTCCGCATCCTGACCGGCGACGCATCGGAGTCGCCGGCGGTGCCGCAGGGTGCGGTCGTTTATGAAGGCGCCGAGGCGCATGTATGGGTTGTCGGCGCGGATGGACTGTTAAGTTTCAGGAACATCCGCACCGGGCGCAGCAATGACGGCTTGATCGAGGTGCTCGACGGGCTGAAGCCGGGCGAGAGCGTCGTTACGAAGGGCGGCCTTTTCATCGATCAAGCGGCAGTTCCGAGCTCCTCGTGAACGCCATCGTCAGTTTCGCGCTGCGACAGCGCGTGCTCATGATCGTTGCCTTGGGGATGGTGCTCGCCGCCGGCGCCGCGAGCTTTCTCAAGCTCAACATCGAGGCGTATCCGGACCCCGTGCCGCCGCTGGTCGACATCGTGACGCAAAACACCGGGCAATCCGCCGAGGAAATCGAACGCTACATCACGATTCCCCTCGAAATCCAAATGGCCGGCATCCCCAATGTGCAGGCCATCCGCACGATTTCTCTGTTCGGGCTTTCGGACGTCAAGGTGCAGTTCACTTACGATTTCACCTACACCCAAGCCGAGCAATGGGTCACGAATCGCCTCTCGCAACTCGGCAGCCTGCCGAACGGCGCGCAGCCGCAAATATCGCCGACCAGCCCCATCGGCGAGATTTATCGCTACCGAGTCGTCGGACCGCCGAACTATTCGGTCACGGACTTGAAGACTTTGCAGGACTGGGTGCTGGAACGACGCTTCAAGGCCGTGCCCGGTGTGATCGATGTGACCGGCTGGGGCGGCAAAACCAAGACCTACGACATTGCGATCGATGAGCGGAAACTCATCGGTTACGGCCTGTCCGTGCCGCAGGTCCTGCAGGCGCTCGGCAACGCCAACATCAATGTGGGAGGGCAAACGGTAAATTTCGGCGCGCAGTCCGCCGTGGTGCGCGGGGTGGGGCTGATTCATTCGGTCGAAGAAATTCGCAATACCATGATCAGCGCGAATCAGGGAGCCCCGGTGGTGGTCGGTGACGTCGCCGAGGTGACGATCGGCAATATGCCGCGCCTCGGGATCGCGGGCTACGACGACGTCGATGACATTGTCCAGGGAATCGTGCTGATGCGTCGCGGCGCTGAAAGCATTCCAACGATCAAGCGCGTCGAAGCCGAGGTGGACAAGATCAACAGCAGTGGAATCCTGCCGTTCGGCGTCAGCATCCAGCGTATCTACGATCGCAGCGACTTGATTCACGTCACGACGCGCACTGTTCTGCACAACATGATCGCAGGCATCGTGCTGATTTTTCTGCTGCAATGGGCGTTTCTCGGCAACGTGCGCAGCGCCGTCATCGTGGCCATGACCATACCGTTCGCATTGTCGTTTGCGATCGGGCTCATGGTGCTGCGGGGTGAATCGGCGAATCTCCTGTCAGTGGGCGCGATCGATTTCGGCCTGGTGGTCGATGCGACCGTGATCATGGTCGAGAATATCTATCGGCATCTGGTTGAAGCCTCGGCGCACTTAGGGCAAGGCCCGAGCACCTTGCACCGCATCCGCGTGCGCAGCGGATTTCGCGGCAAGACCGGGATCATCTCGGTCGCGGCCGCCGAGGTCAGTCAATCGATCTTTTTCGCGGCGGCGATCATCATCGCCGGATTCGTGCCGCTTTTTACCCTGTCCGGCATCGAGGGACACATCTTCGGGCCGATGGCGAAAACCTACGCCTACGCGATCGCCGGCGGCCTGATCGCCACGTTCACCATCGCGCCGGCCTTGAGCCTGATCCTGTTTGACGTGAAAGTGCAGGATCGCGAAACGCCGGTCGTGCGCTGGCTGCGCCGTGCCTATGAGCCGGCGCTGGAATTCGTGCTGGCGAATCGCATCATCACCTTCGCAGGCCTCGCCGCGCTCGCGCTGCTGGCCGTGATCGCCATGCGCTCCTTGGGGTTGGAATTCCTGCCGAAGCTGGAAGAAGGGAATCTGTGGGTCCGGGCGACCTTTCCGCAGTCGATTTCCCTGGAGGACAGCGACACCTATGTCAACAAGATGCGGTTGGCTATGGCCGCATACCCCGAGGTGGAATCGGTGGTGTCGCAGCACGGCCGGCCCGACGACGGCACCGATGCCACCGGTTTCTTCAACGCCGAATTCTTCGTGCCGTTGAAGCCGTCGGACGCCTGGCCGCGAGGCATCGACAAGGAAAAGCTCACGCAAGACATGACCCAGGCGCTGCAGCAGCAATTTCCGGGCGTGGATTTCAATTTTTCGCAATACATCCAGGACAACGTCGAAGAGGCCGCATCGGGCGTCAAGGGCGAAAATTCCGTCAAAGTCTACGGCAACGATCTGGAGACCTTGGAAAAGACCGCCGACAGCATCGCCGCCGTGCTCGCCAAGGTTTCGGGAATCACCGATCTTGCGGTGTTGCATTCGCTGGGCCAGCCGACCATTCGCATCGACGTGGATCGGGTACGCGCCGCGCGCTACGGCCTGGCGCCGGGCGACGTCAATGCCGTCGTTCAGGCGGCGATCGGCGGCCAAAGCGCGGGCGATCTCTACGAAAGCGGGAGCGATCGGCATTTCCCGATGATGGTGCGCCTGGCGGCGCCGTTTCGGCAAAATCTCGAGTCCATCCGGCGCATTCCCATCGCGGCGCCTTCGGCTTCAGGCAGCAGCCTCATACAGGTTCCGCTCGAGGACGTGGCGCGCGTGAGCCTGGTATCCGGAGCGGCCTTCATCTATCGGGAGCAGCAGCAGCGCTATGTGCCCATCAAATTCAGCGTGCGCGGCCGTGATCTCGGCAGTGCCGTGCTCGAAGCGCAACGCGGTGTCGACTCTTCGGTGCTGTTGCCCGGCGGCTATCATCTCGAGTGGGTGGGAGAGTTCGGCAACTTACAGGAGGCCATTGCGCGATTGGGCGTAGCGGTGCCGCTCTCGATCGCGCTCATCGTGCTGCTGCTGTATCTGAATTTCGGCAGCTTGCGCGATGCGTTGCTCGCCGCGAGCGTTATTCCGATGGCTCTGGTCGGCGGCATTTTCGCATTGTGGGTTACCGGCACTCCGTTCAGCGTTTCCTCGGCCATCGGCTTCGTGGCATTGTTCGGCATCGCGGCCATGGACGGGATTCTGGTCCTGTCGTACTACCATTTGAGCCTCGAATCCGGGCTCGATCGCGCCGGCGCGATGCTGCAAACCTGCCGCACGCAACTGCGGCCGGTGATGATGACCTGCATCGTGGCGTGCGTGGGCCTGTTGCCCGCGGCATTTTCAACGAGCATCGGATCGCAAGTGCAGCAGCCGCTGGCCCGCGTCGTGGTGGGCGGCATGCTGTTTGCGCCGCTGTTGATATTGCTGGTGCTGCCGGTGCTGATTTTGAAATTTTCCCGGGCCCAGGAGCTGCCCCGGGAGTTGCCGCGGGAATCCGGCGCATGAGACGCCCTTTTCTGCGGCGGTGTTGGGCGGGCCTGTTACTGGGAGCAGGAGTCGTATTGGGCGCCTGCGTGGGCCCGAATTTTCATCGGCCGGCGCCGCCGACGCCTGCGCGTTTCACCAGCGAACCTCTGCCGCCCCATACCGCGTCGGCTTCAGGGCCCGGCGGGACAGCGCAGAGTTTTTTGGCCGGCGCCGATGTGCCGAAAAATTGGTGGACGCTGTTTGGCTCCGAGGAACTCGACGCGCTCGTGGCCGCGGCGCTGCGCGCCAATCCGGACGTGCAGTCCGCTCAAGCGGCATTGCGCCAGGCGCTCGAAAATACCGCCGCGCAACGCGGCAGCTTTTTTCCGACGGTGCAAGCCGCTTTCGACGCCAGCCGAAATCTCAATGCCACCGGCGTGTTGGCGCCGAACTTGGCTTCGGGAACGGCGCTCTACAATTTATTCACGCCGCAGGTCACCGTGAGCTACGTCCCCGACATATTCGGCGCAAATCGCCGGCAAGTGGAGTCGTTGGCGGCGCAGGCGGAAGCCAGCCGCTTCCAGCTCGATGCCACGTATCTCACGCTCACGTCGAATGTCGTCGCCGCGGCCATACAGGCAGCCGGGTTTCGGGCACAGATTGCCGCGACGGAGCGCGTGATCGTGCTGGAACGTGAATCCCTGGCCGTACTCCGGCGTGAACTGGAACTCGGCGCCATCGCCGAGATCGATGTCTACGCCCAGGAAGCGGCCCTGGCGCAATTGGAAGCAACCCTGCCCCCGTTGCGGCGGCAGCTGCAACAGACGGACGATCAGCTCGCCGCATTGACCGGCCGTCTGCCCGCGGATTTCACGCCCTCCAGTTTGCAGTTGGAACAATTGGTGCTGCCCGTCGATTTGCCGCTGGGTGTGCCTTCACAGCTCGTCGAGCGGCGGCCCGATGTGCGCGCCGCCGAGGCGCAGCTGCACGCAGCAACCGCGCAAGTCGGCGTCGCGATCGCGAATCTGCTGCCGCAGTTCACGATCACCGGGAATGTCGGCAGTACGGCAACCGCCATGAGCGATCTGTTCAAGCCCGGCACGGGATTTTGGAGCATCGGGGCCAACGCCACCCAAACCCTGTTCGCGGGGGGCACCCTGCTGCATCGAAAGCGCGCCGCCGACGCCGCACTGGATCAAGCCGGCGCGGTGTACAAGTCCGCGGTACTGACGGCATTCCAAAATGTCGCCGACGCCTTGCACGCGCTGGCCGCGGACGCGGAGGCATTGGGCGCCGCCAGCAGGGCCGAGAGTGCGGCCCAAAAGAGCCTGGAGGTAACGAGGCACCAGCTCGAGATCGGCGCGGTGAGTTATCTGGCCCTGCTCAATGCGGAACAAAGCTATCAACAGGCATTGATCAGCGTCTCCCAGTCCCGCACCAATCGCTTCGCCGATACGGCCGCCCTGTTTCAAGCGCTGGGCGGATCGGTCGCACCGGACTAGTCGCCGGTTCGAGCGGACAGGCTCCTATAGATACTTCGTGACGCCCTGAAATTCTTTGATCAGGTCTCGGAACTCGCGCGGCAGCGCTTCGGAGGTCTCTTCCATGCAGTGGTGGATATGATCCTTGATCAGCTCTTTCTTCGCGTTGCCGATGGCTTTTTCCACCGCGTGTAGTTGTTGCGCCAGGTCCATGCAGGGGCGGCCGGACTCCATCATGTCCAGTACCGCGGCGAGGTGGCCTTGGGCGCGTTTCAGTCGGGTCGTGATTTCAGGAAAGGTATGCATGGTGGGCGCTCATGGACTATGCACGTATCCTATCCCCCTAGACAGGATAAGGGAAGAGGCATAGCATCCGCGAGAGTTTTGGATCCGGAGCGCGCGGCAGAGGAACCGCCGCCGCGGTTCCCGACACTGATTCGTCATCGAATTGTCTTACCGTCGGCAGACACGAATTTCGGGATAAGCCATGCCAATCCACGACCATCAGCCATCGTTTCGAGGCGGCGCTTTCTTGTGGGGCGGCATTGGGCTCGGGCTGCTGCTGCTCGTTGCGCTACTCACCCGCGGTTTTGGATTGCTGAGCGGCACACATAAACCCGCAGAACCCGCGTTGATGGTGCGCCAAGGGGACAAGATTTTGATTCCAGAAGGGTCGGCGCTGCGCGCGCGCTTAGGCCTGGAGGCCGCAGCGGCGCAAGCCGTCAATCCAAAGTTGCTGTTGCCCGCCGTGGTCGAATCCGATCCGGCGCGCACGGCGGCAGTCCTCACGCCTTTGAGCGGCAGGCTGATCGCCCTGAAAGTCGCCCTGGGCGATCGGGTCAGCCGCGGCCAGGTGGTCGCGGTGATCGATTCGCCGGATCTCGCGCAGGCCTATAACGACAACGAAAAGGCGGCCGATTCCTGGAAATTGACTGAGAAAAATCTCGGGCGCCAGGAAGCGCAGAACCAGCTGGGCGTGGCGTCGGACAAGGATCTGGATCAGGCCAGGAGCGACTATGCGCAGGCGGCCGCCGAATACACGCGCACCCAAGCGCGGCTCAAGATGCTCGGCGTCCCCCTCGGCGCCTCCCTGCGCGCTCCCGCCACAGCCACCTCCGCGGCGCGCGAGCTGTCGGTGACGGCGCCAGTGGGCGGAAGCGTCACGGCATTGAACGTCGCTCCCGGCAACATGATCAATGATCCGACGCAGCCGCTCATGACCATCGCCGACTTGAGCACTGTGTGGATCACCGCCATGGTCCCCGAGAGGGACATGGCGGCCGTAGCCAAGAATCAAGATGTGCAGGTGACTCTCGCCGCCTACCCCGAGCGGGTGCTCAACGGAAAGGTTCTGTTTCTTTCAGACGTCATCGACCCCGATTCCCGCCGCGGAAAAATTCGCATCGCCTTTGCGAACGGCGACTACGCGTTGAAGCCCAATATGTTTGCGACTGTCAGTCTGTCGGGAAACGCGCGGACCTTGGTCGTCGTGCCCAGCTCGGCACTGCTGATGAATAACGACAGGACCAGCGTGTTTGTCGCCACGGCGCCGTGGACCTTCGAGCGCCGCACGGTGGAGGCGGAACTCGAGGAAGGCACGTCCATTGCCATCCGCTCCGGCATCAATGCCGGTGAGCAGGTGCTGGTGAAAGGCGCAATCCTTTTAAATGACTGATCGCAATGACTGATCGCAATGACTGATCGCAATGATTGATCAATTCGTTTCCTTTTGCCTGCATCGACGCGTCGCGGTCATCATCCTGGCGGCGTTGCTCGCAGCCTATGGCGTCTACGCCTGGGAGACTCTGTCGGTCGAGGCGTACCCCGAACTCGGGGACGTCGCGGCCCAGGTCACCACTCAAATTCCCGGGCTCGCCGCCGAGGAGGTGGAGCAGCTGGTCACCGTGCCGCTCGAGCGGCAGATCAACGGCACACCCGGACTATTGTTGATGCGTTCCTCGAGCACGTTCGGCTTGTCCTTGATCACGGTGCTGTTTCGCGATGGCTACGAGGACTACTGGGCAAGACAGCGGCTGACCGAACGCATTGCGCAAGCGGTGCTGCCGGCGGGCGCGGCGCCCTCGCTCGATCCGGTGGCGGGACCGGGCGGCGAAATCTATCGCTATACGCTGGAAAGCGACACGAAAAATCTTCAGGAGCTGTCCGAGATCCAACGCTGGGTGGTGATCCCGGCCCTGAAATCGGTTCCCGGCGTCGTCGACGACACAAACTTCGGCGGCTTCACCACCGAGTATCAGCTTGATCTTGATCCTAAACAGCTGCAGCACTACGGACTGGGCATCGCCGACGTCATCAACGCCATCAACAACAACAACAGCAATGCCGGCGGCGGCCGCGTCTCCCGGGGCGATCAGAGCTATGTCATCCGCGGCGTCGGTCTGATCCACAGCCTCGCCGAGATCGGCTCGATCGTCGTCAAACAAACGGGCGGCACGCCGGTCCTGGTGCGGGATCTCGGCAGCACCGTGCTGAGTCACCAGGAGCGCGAAGGCATCCTGGGGAAGGACAAGAATCCCGACACGATCGAAGGCATCGTGCTCATGCTGAAGTATCAAAACCCCTCGCAAACCTTGCGCGGGGTGCACGCCAAGGTGGCGGAACTCAACGCAAAGTTTGCCGCAAGCGGCGTGCGCATCGTTCCCTATAGCGACCGCGACGATCTGGTCAAGGCCACCATCCGCAAGGTGGGACAAACCATCCTCGAGGGCATCGGGCTGGTGTTTCTCATCTTGATTCTTTTTCTCGGCAGTCCGCGCAGCGCCTTCGTGGTCGCGGTGAGCATTCCTTTCGCGTTGGTGTCGGTATTTTCGCTGCTGAATCTGACGCACGTGTCGGCCAATCTGCTGTCGCTCGGTGCAATTGATTTCGGCATCCTCGTGGACGGCGCCATCGTCGTCACCGAGGCCGTACTGCGCCGGCGCGAGGCCATGCCGGACGAGGAACTCAGCGAGAGCGAGGCCAAGGCCGCCACGCTGCAGGTCACGCGTCCGATTTTTTTCGCCAGTCTCATCATCATCACGGCGTACCTGCCGTTGTTTTCCTTCGAGCGGGCCGAGGCGAAATTGTTCACCCCCATGGCCTACACCATGGGCTACGCGCTGTTCGGTGCGTTGCTGACGGCGTTGGCCTTGGTGCCGGGCCTCGCGTACCTGGCATTTCGCAAACCCGGCCGCGTGTACCACAACCGCTGGCTCGAGCGCCTCACCATCCAGTACGACCGCGTGCTGCAGAACTGTCTCGATCAGCCGCGGATCATCTATGGCGTCGTGATTTTCGCGCTGTTCGCGGTGATCGGTTTGGGGGCCACGGTGGGCCGGGAGTTCCTGCCGGATCTGGACGAGGGCGCGCTGTGGCTGCAGGTGCAACTGCCCACCGGCCTCGCCTTGAACAAGGCCAGCGACATGGCGAGCGATTTGCGCCGGACCATCCTCAAGTATCCCGAAGTGTCCTATGTGGTCACGCAAACCGGGCGCAATGATGACGGCACCGATTCCTGGACCATGTCGCATATTGAGGCGCCCGTGGGACTCAAGCCCTATCACACCTGGCCCGCCGGCGAATCCAAGAAACAATTCGTCGACCGCTTGAGCGCAGACCTCGACAAGGAGCTTCCGGGATATTCCATCGGCATCAGCCAGCCCATCATCGACGGCGTCAACGATTTGATCGGCGGCGCGCATAGCCCCTTGGTGGCAAAGCTTTACGGCGACGATCTCAATGAACTGCGCGCCGTCGGTGCCCAGATCGTCCAGGTGCTGTACGGCATCCAAGGCACCTCGAGTGCATCCATTTTCCAGGAGCCCCCGATCCCCCAAATGGAGATCAAGCTGGATCATGAAAAAGCCGCGCGTTACGGGGTCAATATGGCGGACGTGCAGATTGTCATTCAGACCGGTGTCGGTCAGGCGCCCGTGTCCACGGTCTATGTCGGCGAAAGAACGTATCCGTTGACGGCGCGCTACACGCATGACGCACGAAATTCCCCGGAGGCGTTGGGGAATCTCTTCGTCACGACCTCGAGCGGCGCGCAACTGCCGTTGTCCGTGCTGGCCGATATTCGTGTGCGCTCCGGAGAGAGCACGGTCACACGCGAGAACGGCCAGCGCAATCTCACCATTCGCATCGACAACCGCGACCGCGATCTGACCTCTTATCTTTCGGAGGCGCAGGCCAAGATTGCCTCCCAGGTTCATTTTGACCGCAGCAAGATTCGGCTGGAATGGGGCGGCCAATTCGAGAATCAGCGGCGTGCCGAGGCACGGCTGCTGGTCATCCTGGCGCTGGTCATGGGAATGATGCTGATTTTTCTCACCGTGGGCATCAAATCCTTTCGCCAGGCCGTACTCATCCTGGGCGTGGTACCGCTGGCGATGCTCGGCGGCCTGATTTCGCTGCATCTCACGGGACAGAATCTCAATGTCGCGAGCGGTGTCGGGTTCATCGCGCTATTCGGCGTGGCGGTGCAGAACGGCATCATCATGGTGTCGAATCTCAACCGCATGCGAAAATCCGGACTGGAATTGCACGAAGCCATCATGCAGGGTGCAACCGAGCGGCTGCGGCCGGTGCTGATGACCGCGACCGTTGCGACCTTGGGGATGTTGCCGGCGGCCATCCATACCGGCGTCGGCAGCGACGTGCAGCGCGGAATTGCGACCGTGGTGGTCGGTGGACTGGCGATCTCCACCGTGCTCACCCTGTTTGTGCTGCCCTCGATGTATCACGTCATCGAGCACTGGGCGGAGCAGCGGCACGGGCAGGCGCGGTGGGGACGATGAGATTCCATCGCCTCATCGCGGTTGCACTGCCTGCCTTTTTGGCAGCTTGTGCAGTGGGACCTAACTTCAAGCGCCCGGCGCCGCCGAGCGCCCACAGCTATGGCAGCGCGCCGATGCAGGGAGACACTGCGTCGGCCGCGAGCGCGGGCGGTGACGCGCAGCACTTCGCGGCCGGAATGGACATCCCCAGCCAGTGGTGGACACTTTTCGAGTCGCCGCAGCTGGACCGCATGGTCGAGCAGGCGCTCAAGGCCAGTCCGGACGTGGGCGCGGCGCAGGCGGCGCTGCGCCAGGCGCACGAGTTGTATTTGGCGCAGTGGACCGGTTTCTTTCCCGTCGTCGACGGGAACTTCAGCGCTACGCGAGCCAAGAATGCACTGGGGACCATCGCCAATCCGACCAGCCTTCCGCAAACGAATCCCTACTACAACCTCTATACGGCGCAGCTCACGGTGAGCTACCTGCCCGACGTATTTGGTGCCACGCGCCGTCAGGTCGAGATCGCCAAGGCACAAGCCGAGAGCAGCCGCTTTCAACTCGAGGCGACGTATCTCACCCTCAGCAGCAATGTGGTCGTTACGGCGATTCAGGAAGCATCCCTGCGCGGACAAATCGATGCCACCGAGCGCCTGTTGCAGTTGGAACATCAATTGACCGGTTTCGTACAGCAACAGCGCGTGTTGGGGACGGCGAGCGACCTGGATGTTTTATCGCAGCAGGCCTTGGAGGCACAAACCGCGCAGACACTGCCGCCCCTGCAAAAACAGTTGGGTCAGACACGGGACGCGCTGACGGCGTTGCTCGGCAGACTGCCTTCGGATGAGCCTCAGGAAACATTCCACCTGGATGACCTGACATTGCCGAGCGACCTGCCGGTGAGCCTGCCGTCCAAGCTCGTTGAACAGCGGCCGGACGTTCGCCAGGCCGAAGAAAATATGCACATTGCGGGAGCCGCGGTGGGAATTGCGATCGCGGATCTGCTGCCGCAATTTGCGATCAACGGCAATGTCGGGTCGAGTGCTTTGACCCTCGGCACATTGTTTTCGCCCTATACCGGTTTTTGGAGCGCCGGCGCCTCTCTGACCCAGACGCTGTTCGATGCGGGCGCATTGATCCACAAGAAACGCGCCGCGGACGCCGGTCTCGATCAGGCGGCCGCGCAATATCGCGCCGCGGTCATTTTGGCGTGCCAGAATGTGGCCGATACACTTCGGGCGCTTGCCGCGGATGCCGATGCGCTCAAGGCCAGCGCGGAGACTGAGCGGGCAACGAAAAAAAGCTTTGAGCTGGCACGGAAGCAACGGGCCCTGGGAACGATCAGCTTGGTGACGCTGCTCAACGCCGAGCAAGCCTATCAGCAGGCTGTGTTGGGTCTGGTGCAGGCGCGTGCAAATCGCTACGCGGACACGGCGGCGTTGTTTCAGGCGCTCGGCGGCGGTTGGTGGAATCGTACGGAGGAGCCTCGCTATGAGCGACCTGGTTCTAAGAGAAAGTAGCGGCGGCGCGGCGACGCTCACGCTCAATCGCCCGGAAAAATTGAACGCACTCTCCAAGGATATGTTCGAGGCGCTCGAGGTTCATGTCGATGCGCTGGCGCGCGAGACCAAGACCGTCGGTCTGGTGATCCTGCGTGGCGCAGGCGCGAATTTCTCGGCGGGCTACGACATGCAAGAAGTGCTGCAGCATGTGAAGGCGCACGCGAAGCCCCACTTCCACTCCGAGGTCATTCAAAAAATTGCGAATCTTCCACAGCCGGTGATATCCGCCGTGCAGGGCCACTGCTCCACCGGATCGCTTGAGCTGGCACTGGCGGCCGATCTCATCGTTGCCTCTGAATCGGCACAATTCTCGGACGTCTACGCGCGCTGGGGACTGACACCCGTATGGGGTTTGAGCATGCGTCTGCCGCACCGCATCGGCACGGCGAAGGCTGCGGAAATGATGTTCACCTGCCGCACCTATTCCGGGGTCGAGGCCGAGCACATGCACCTCGCGAATTACTGTTTTCCGGACAATCGATTCGATGCGGAACTGGCCTCACTGGCCGCCGACATCCTGAGCAATTCGTGGTATGCCAATCAAGTCAACAAGCGTGCGCTCATTGAAACGGATGGTTTGAGCCTGCACGACTCGCACGCGCTGGAACTGTTCAAAAACGAAGGCTTGGCCCCCGACGCCGCCAAGCGAATCGCGAAGTTCTTCTCGCGCTAGACTGCTAAGTCGGCAGCGCCGTGCCCGTCGCTTTAGTGGGCCGGCAGCGCCGCCCTCATCGCGCTAGTGAGCCGGCAGCGCCGCACCCGACTGTGCCGCGTCGGGCACGCTCGAGGCAGTCGGTGCGACCAGCATGGTCTTGGCGAACATGGCGTGAAGCCGTCCGATTCCCCGCGCCAGATGCATCAAGGAAGTCAGCAACAACAGGCCGGCAAATACCAGGATGGGAACGCCAAATCCTGTGTCGAATAGCCACGCGGGCTGGGCGTCGGTGAAAATATCGACGCCGATCCACCCGGCTTGGGCAAGGATTACGGCGACCGGCAGCACAATGAACGACAGACTCACCGACAGCCCCGCAGCGACAATCACAAAGTAGAGGATGCCGATGGGCAGCATCAGGATGAAATACGCGAGGGTGCTCCAGGTCCGCCGATCCCTCAGCATCTCGCCGATACGCGCCCAAAATCCAGAGGCCGCACCCTGATACACGGGCCGGCGCGGCATTCGCACGCCGGTCATCGCTTCGATCAAACGCCCTTCGGCCAAGGAGATAACCCGGCAAACGGCCATGAACGCGAGAAAGAAGGGCACGCCGATGATCAGCACCGAGAACCCCGCCGACAGCGACAGCCCGGTTACCACCAGCACGAAATAAATGAGGCCCCTGGGGAGTCCGAGCAGCATGAGGAAAAAGGATGTATAGGCGCGAGGGTCCAGGAATACACCGAAGAATCGCCCCAGCGCAGATTTTGCTTCCTTGCGCGGTGTCGCCATCGCAGCTTTTACCTTGACCTCGGTGTCGCGGTAAGCGGCGGCCACTTCGTCCGGCGCGCCGTAAGTGGAAGCGATCAGTTCGAGCACATCGGATTCGGATTTGTCCGGATGCGCCGCGACCTCCGCGCGCAGATATTCCTCGGAATCGTACAAAGCGTCCTGGATGAGCGCGGAATCCGCGCCCGCGAGCTCTTCGCGTAGTTGCCGTAGGTATTGATCGATGGAGCGTGGCGCGCTGCGGTTCATTTTATTTCTCCTTGAGAAACGCTGGCCATCAGGCCGTCGGAAGATAGCGAAGGTTCTGTAAATCGGTCCACGAAGTCTCGGGTACCCCGCCAAATCAGTTTCCATTCAGCGAGCACGCTGCGGCCTTGCTCGGTGATTCGGTAATAGCGGCGTGGCGGACCGGAGTAGGAAGGCACGATGCGACTGGTCAATAAATTCCCGGCCGAGAGCGCTCGCAGTACCGGGTAGATGGTGCCTTCTTTGAAAATGGAGGTACCGTCGTTGGCATGGGCCAATCGCTTCGCAATTTCGTAGCCATACAGGTCTTCTTCCGATTCGGCGAGCACCGCGAGCAGTACCAGGCCAACCAGGCCCCCGTTCAGCTCTTTTTGGAACTTGCGTCCGTTGCTATCGTCCATAGGCTAATACTATATGGTTACCAATAGCATTTAGCAAATAATATTAGTTGGATTGCAAGAGCGGCCGAGAAAAGCCCTGGATTTCCTGCCGGTCTCGGGCACACTGGGCACCCTTTTTTATTGGCAGGGCCGGTAGACATGTGTGGCATCGTGGGCGTGGTCGCGGAGCGCAGTGCGGTTCCAATCTTGATGGAGGGACTACGGCGCTTGGAGTACCGCGGCTATGACTCGGCCGGTCTCGCAGTACTGGAACACGGGCAACTGGCCCGTTTGCGTACCGTCGGCAAAGTCAAAGTCCTGCAGGACGCCTTGGACGCAGAACCGATTCACGGTTCGATCGGCATTGCCCATACCCGCTGGGCCACCCACGGCGTGCCCACCACCGAAAACGCTCATCCGCAAATTTCGCGCGACAACGTCGCAATCGTTCACAACGGCATCATCGAAAATCACGAGGCGCTGCGCGCGGAACTCAAGGGCCTGGGCTACAGCTTCACCTCGGAGACCGACACCGAGGTCATCGCGCACCGCATTCACCATCATCTTGCCTCGTCCGCCGATCTCTTGGCGGCCGTGCGTAAGACGGTGAACGAGTTGCACGGCGCCTACGCGCTGGCAGTTTTGAGCGAGGCGGATCCTGAATGCATCGTGATGGCGCGCCAGGGCTGTCCCGCCGTCATCGGGTTGGGACTGGATGAGAATTTCGCGGCTTCGGACGTGGCGGCGCTGTTGCCGGTCACGCGCCGCTTCATGTTTTTGGAGGAAGGCGATGTTGCGGAAGTTCGGCGCCGGTCCGTCCGGATCCTGGACGCGGCGGGCCAGCTCGTCGCGCGCGCCATCAGGGAAAGCGAGTTGCCGGCCGACGCCGTCGAGCGTGGGCAGTACCGCCACTTCATGCTCAAGGAAATTCACGAGCAGCCGCGCGCGATTGCGCAAACGCTGGAAGAACGAATCGCCGGAGGAAAATTATTGGATGCCGCTTTTGGGCCGGGCGCCGCCGAGATTTTCCGGCGTGTCAAAGCGGTTCACATCGCTGCGTGCGGCACGAGCTTCCACGCCGGCCTCGTTGCCAGCTATCTCATCGAACAGATCTGCCGGATACCGGCGCGCGTCGAAATAGCCAGCGAGTATCGATATCGCGAGCCCGTGATCACCGCGGACACGCTGTTCGTGACCATCTCGCAGTCCGGGGAAACCGCCGATACCCTGGCGGCGCTGCGCAACGCCAAGCAAGCGAAGTATCTATCGACGTTGAGCATTTGCAATGTCGCCGAGAGCTCGATGGTCAGGGAATCGAATTTGGTGCTGCTGACGCGGGCCGGACCTGAGATCGGCGTTGCTTCCACCAAGGCGTTCACCACCCAGCTCACCGCCCTGACCATGCTCACCATTGCGTTGGCGAAAAACGGTCCGGCTGCCGCGCAGGAAGGCGCGCTGGTTGCGCAGCTGTTGCAGCTGCCGGGACTGGTGGAAAAAACGCTCAAACTCGATGAAACCATTCAGGCGCTGGCTGAGATCTTCGTGGAGAAGCATCACGCGCTGTTTCTAGGGAGAGGACCCCTGCAGGCCATTGCGATGGAAGGAGCCTTGAAACTCAAGGAGATTTCTTACATTCACGCAGAGGGCTATCCAGCGGCGGAACTCAAGCATGGTCCTCTGGCGCTGGTCGATGAAGACATGCCGGTGGTGGCGGTCGCGCCGAGCAACGATCTGCTGGAAAAGCTCAAATCCAACTTGCACGAGGTGCGCGCTCGCGGCGGCAAGCTGTATGTGTTCGCGGATCCCGAGGCCGGCATGGAGAGCGAAGACGGCATCACGGTCATCAAGATGCCCGCACACGCGACCGTCCTGCAGGCGCCGGTTGTCTTCGCCGTCCCGATGCAGTTGCTGGCCTATCATGTGGCGGTACTCAAAGGCACCGACGTCGATCAGCCACGCAATTTGGCGAAGAGTCTGACCGTCGAGTAATTTGTCTGTCGCGGATTCGCCTCCTCCGCCGCGCTCAAAGGTAAATTAGCGAAGCTTGAACTGGCGCATCATATTGCCGTCGATCTCGGCCCTCGAGAGCGATGGGCCCAACCCTGTGTTTTTGTAGTAGAGCGCCTTCAAGAAGGCCAAATCGCCTGCTGTTATTGCCGTAGGCATTTCACGCGTGCCGCAGCTCGAAGACATGAGGTCCAAAATGCTCGGCAGTGGATCGCAATGGTCGGGCGATTGCGCCACTGACAAGGTCAACATCGCCAGGTAGTCGGCGATCGCCCCGATCGGGTAGCCCGCGATTTTCGTCGTGTCGACGACCAGGATGACGATGCCGATACCGCTCCCACTCCCGCTACCACCCCCCAAACGCGTCCCTAGCGCGGCACTGCCGATGTAATTCTGGGTGATCACCGGCCAAACGGGCAGAACATTAAGCCGTACCAATGCCACGTCGGTGGTCAAGACAATGGAGCCGCCGCTCGTTGTCATGTACCAGCCCTGAATCGCGTGGTCGCTTCTAAACGCGATCAGGTCCTTCATTCCGCCGGTATACCTGTTGCGAAAGTAAACCGTCGCCCATTTTAGGACGGCATCCATTTTTTCCTGGGGGTTGTTCGTGAACAGCATTTGCACGTTGGCCTTGCATTGCGGCTCCGATTGCACGGGCGCGCCCACGTACGCGCCGAGCGCGCGCAGTCGTTCCGTTACGAAGGCGTTGTATGCCGGGGTGAGCCCCTCGGTCAGCGGGCAAATGCTCTGCCTGCCCCCACGCCAACGCGTCAGGTTTCCCGTCGTACCGGTATTCACGAAGTGCGTTGTGGCGTGGTGCACGATGAATGCATACACGCTTTCTCCCGCCAATTCCTGATCGGTGGGAGGGGTTGGAACCGTCACGGCCACATCGGGAATCTGCTGCGCTGCGCTCGCATTCTCAAGGTCGCTCGGCGCCGACTGAGCCCCTGCTGCGCTAGCCGCATGGACAGAGCCGACCGGAGGAGGCAGAGCAACAATATCGGCGTGCGCTGCTGCAAGCCACCCGATTGTCACAACGGCGGTGATTACGATCCTTTGGAAATATTCCATGGGTGCGTCGCCTCCTTTGTCGCCGTGCGCCGCTGACCGCGCCGGCGGATTGCACCAATTTTACGCTCGGGTTGGGAAAGCCGGAACTGCCCGGGGGCATACCTGCTAACCTCTGTCGATGAGGCCGCACACACCCTAGCCGTGGCGCAAAACCTGATCCAGTTCCCGCCGGCACTGAGCGGCGTCCTTGAACCAAATGGTGTGCAGGCCCATTTGCCTGGCGCTGTCGATGTTCGCGAGCACATCGTCAATAAAGACCGACTCTTCCGGGCGCAGAGCAAACGTGTCGAGCAGGTGCTGGAACACCGCGGGCTCCGGCTTCATCATTTTGACTTCGCCGGATATCACGATGCCGCTGAATGCATCCCAGAAGTTGTGGCGCCGACGAAGATGCGTGTAGACCGCGGCGGGCATGTTGGAAAGACAGTACAAGGGCGTTCCCTGCGCCTGCAGCGCGCGGATCAGTTGCACGGTTTCAGGCTTTTCCACCAGCGAGTCGCGTACCGCGTCGAGAATCGCCATCACTTCTTGTCTCGTCCTGCCGACGCGCGGCTCCAAGCGCTCGATGAGCTCGGATTCAGTGAGCGCTCCCCGATCGAACAGGCGCCAATCCGGGCCGAACAGCGCCGCCTTGAGCGTCGCTCGCAATTCCAATACCGGCTGAAAGCGCGACACGATGTGATCGGGATTCCAGTCGAGCACCACGCCGCCAAGATCGAAGATGACGTTCCGTACGGTACCAGCCATGGTCAATACTCGTCATCGCCGATCGGCATGCCGGGCGGCGCTTCAACGGGTTTGGCCGCGACGAATTTTTCAGGATCATTTTGCAACTGCTTGATGCGGTGAATGAGATACGCCTCGAGCGGCGAAGTGACATCGCTGCGGCGTTTGATGTCCTCGAGCTTTGCGGAAACGATCGCGCGCACTTCGACGGAGTCCTTCGGATCGGCCGCCAAAGTCAGCAGGGCCTCGATGGTGCGCGCATAGACGGCGCTTTGGATTTCGGCGCCGATGCCTTGATGGCTGCCGGCCGGCGGATGTGGCGATGGCCGGCTGACTTGCAGCGCCCCATCAATCACCTCGGCGAGCGACGGCGCATTTGCGCGAGCGTGATATTCAACGAGGCGTGCCGCGCGCTCAGGATCGAACAAAACGCTTAAAGTAAGATCCGCGGCAGATTCTGCCGCTGCAATCGGGTCGAAGGTCGGCCCTGTCCGGGCCGGCAGCGACTCGCGCGTACGCTCATAGCCCGGCGGCCGCGGCGGAAACAGCTTCAATAACGATTCAGGCAGAGTCAACGTCTCGGCCGACAAGGTTTTTAAGACGGCCCGCAAGGCCTTTCTCTGTTCGTCCGCGGCAACAATCTCGGCATTCATCTGCCCATCACCGCGCAGCTGATAGCGATAGTCGAGGCCGCCGATGATCTTGATGGCGGCCTCGGTCTGGTAGCGGTGCATGAGATACAGCGGCACCAGCGTGTCTTCCAAGTCCGCCAGGGGTGCACCTGCCGGAATGGCGTTTTCGCCGAACCGCGTCAGCGCTGCCGAGCGAATTCGCATCATCCGCGTCAGCTCATCGGCCGCATCGGTGCCGTTGTCCCAAAGATGCGCGAACGGGTGTGCGCCGCCCGGCGGCCGCGCATCCTCGTCGGTGATGTAGACCAGCCCCGACTTCGTGGCATCGCTCAAAATCGCATCGAGGCCTGCATCTTCGTTGGAGCCATCCAAGAACTGCCGATAACCGTAGTTGATCGCGACTTTGTCCCACAACCCGATGTTGAGCGCGTACGCGGACGAAAGATCCGGCACGCCGCTCTTGTCGAGTGTTACCCATGGATGAGGATAGTCCATTACCGAGACGGACTCCGAGGGCGCATGTGCAAAGGCACTGGCGGCAAAGTTGTGCGCCAGCCCCAATGTGTGCCCGGTTTCATGAGCCGCCAATTGACGGGTCCGCGCCAGTGCCATGGCAAGCATGGGATCGTTCTCTGCCGTCATTTTTGTGCCCGTGACATAAGGGGAGAGCAGCGCCTGCGCGATGAGATAATCCTGGCGGCCGCGCAACGATCCGAGCGTCACATTCCCCTTGATGATCTCGCCGGTGCGCGGATCCGCCACCGGATGACCGTAGGACCAGCCCCGCGTGAATCGATGCACCCACTGAATGATGTTGTAGCGGGCATCCATGGGATCGGCTCCTTCGGGGAGAACGTCCACTCGAAACGTCCCGGGAGCCCAGCCGGCCGCTTGGAAAGCTTGATCCCACCAGCGTGCGCCTTCCACCAGTGCCGAGCGGATGGGCTCGGGTGCGCCTCGATCAACATAGTATTGAATCGGTTTGACCGGCAAACACGCCTGTATGCAGCTCGTATCTTGTTTGATCAGGCGATGCCGCACGATGAATCGCTGGTCCAGTGGCGCGCCCAACGGTGCCGCGTAGTCGCGGTACGCAAACTGAAAATATCCGGCGCGAGGGTCGTAGCGCCGCGGCGAATACCCGGGTGGCGGCAGTTCGAGGAAGGACTGATGTTCGCGCAGCGTCATAGCATGCGCGTCCGGGGTTACGTCGCCGACGAACGATCCGCGCATTGGCGCATCCGCGGCGAAAGTCAGAATCGCCTCGACCTCGGTATTCTTCGGAAATACCTTGGTGGCATCGATGGCGATGGCGGAACGCGCGGCATCGAGCTTATAGCTCCCTTGTTTACCCAGGGCCTCCGATACGCCATGCACGTCGCGCAGGAAAAAATCGGTCGCGTCCACCAAGACTGCCTCGGGCTGGCCGCCGGCGGAATTTTCCGCCGCGACGCCAAAACTGCCGAGGATCGATTCGGGAAATGACTGGCGCACCGCCAGCTGCTCGGCCGGATCGCGCGCGGAGCTGCGAAAATGTTCGTTGGGGCGGACCAGCAGAATCTTGGGACCGAAGCGCTCGAATCGCACCAGCTTCGCCGCCGACACCTGGCCGCGATCGAGCCCTAAATCGTTGGATCCGGTGCCGTAGGGAAGCGAATCGAAATACAACATGTCGACATTGAGCCGCGGGATCTCCAGGTACAGCCGGCCGTTCCTGGCATCCCAATGCAGCGGCAAGAAGCCCGGCATGTGGCGCATCCCCGCGGTTTTCGATTCGATGGAAGGCATCCCGCCGCTCGCCGAGGTTGATTGTGCCGCGGCCGCGCAGGCTGCCGAGCAGTTAATCAACGAGACCACTATCATGGTGCGCAAGCCAAGCGCGCGCGGGAACTTCTCAAGCATGGGTAAAACCTCGGGATATCGGCACAAAAAAATAGGACGTAAGGTACACGTCGCGGCGCCCGCTAACAATTTCAGCGCCGCTTATTTCAGAAAATTCTATCTGAACGCCGCGACCCGGGTCGTCACGCCCGCCGAAATGCGCAACCGCGCGGCAATCATCGCCAGCGCCTTGAGGCAATGCCAAATTCCGGTGCGCCGCATTCTCGATGCGGGCTGCGGCATCGGACTCATGCGCAGGCCTTTCAAGGAATTTCTGCCGAGGGCGAGTTACGTGGGCCTGGAAGCGAGTGAATACTTGTGCCGCCGTTTCGGCTGGGCGCTGGGTTCGGTTGCCGATTACGCGCCGCGCAATCCCTTCGATCTGGTGATTTGCTATGACGTTTTGCAGTATTTGACGGATGCGCAAGCGTCACGCGCGATCGCCAACTTCGGCGAGTTGAGCCGGGCCGCGCTCTACGTTTCAGCGCTCACGAGGGAGGATTGGCGTGACAATTGCGATCGCAGCCGTACGGACGGCGCGGTCCACCTGCGCGCGGGTGCCTGGTATCGACGGCGCCTGCAAAAATCATTTCGCTATATCGGCTTTGGCATATGGGTGCGCAAGAACGTCACGGCCATACTCTGGGAAATGGAGCGCGCGTAAAGGCTCGGACAGCCGCCCGGGCTTCTGTCCGCCCGGCTATAAATTGTCCAGGATCCAAGCGGCCAGCGCGGCGTGTACGGGTTCCGCCGCGCCGAAATCCGCGCGAACGTTATTGACCAGTGACACGAGCACGTAAGTCTTCCCAGTGGAACTCGTCACATAGCCTGCGATGCCGCTGACGCTGTCAAGATGCCCTGTTTTGAGACGAACCGCTCCGGCCGGGCTCGACTTCATGCGCGAACGCAGGGTGCCATCCATGCCGGCCAGGGGAAATGAGGCCAAGTATTCCGGCGCAAATCGGCTGCGCCACGCCGCGTTCAGGATTTTCGCCATCTGCAACACGCTGATGTGAGTACTGCGCGAGAGACCGGAGCCATTGTCGATGTCCACGCCGCTCAGGTCGAAGCCACGTTCGCGGCTCCATTCCTCGATCGCCGCGGCACCTTTTTCCAAAGTCGCAGGCTCGCCAAAGCGCTCCCGGCCGAGCGTCAGGAGCAGATGCCGCGCCATCAGATTGTTGCTGTGCTTGTTGGTGAGCCGCACGATCTCGGCCAAACTCAATGAGTCGAAGGAATAGAGGGGTTTGGCGTCAGCGGGGGTCGGCTCGATGCGCATTTTACCGCTGAAGTCACCGCCGGAGTCGCGCCACAACTTGACGAATGTGCCGAAGGCGTAGGTCGCCGGTTGCAGCAGGATTCGCGCGATCGTTCGCGGCGCGCAATGCGGGGACAGAGCGCCGGAAAAAATCACCCGATCCCATTCGGCGGATGCCACTTGAAAGTCCACTCTGCCCGCGGTACCGCTGCAGCGGCCGGGCATGAAGCGGATATGATTCTCAACGATGAGGTTGACCGGCACGGGATTCGAGGTGACATCCACTTCATGCGAGTCTTCGTGAACGACCAATGTGAACTCGACCGATTGGAAATTCACCATCAGCGCATCGGGCTGCACGTTGTACGTGCGATTCGGCCGGCCATCGAACGCGCCCGGATCCTCCTTGGGCAAGGAAAATGCGGTGTTGTCGATGACGATGTCGCCGGGGATCGATTTCAAGCCCGCGGCCCTCAAACCCTGTACGAAGCTCCACCAGCGTTCCACGGTGAGGTAAGGATCGCCGCCACCGCGCAGAAACAAATCGCCATCGTGAGTCAACGCGCGGGTTTGCCAGACGAAGGTGGGGCCCAGCATGTCCAGTGCGGCGAACGTCGTCACCGTCTTGATCGTTGACGCGGGACTTCGCGGTGTGTCCGGATTGTGACTCATCACAATGCGGCCCGACTCGGCATCGATGACCACGAAGCTCACGGCGCTCGACGGCAGGCGCTGGGAGGCAATCAAGTCGGTGATGCGGGCGGGAACCATGCCGATCGAGCCGGCCGCCATCAATCCGCCCGACAGCACCGTACAGCCGAGACAGGCAACGGCAATGCGATGGAGCGCAGGCATCTGCATCAGCTGAGCGGCAGCGCGATACGCTGCCAGGCGCGCGATCGCCAGCGCAGAAATAGCATCAAACCCAGGAAAAAAATGTAGATCAATGCCGCGAACCATCCGCCGACCGCGCCCAAGCCATACTGCGGCAGCCAATCAACCCAGCCCTGACCCGGCGCAAAAGACAGGCTGTGCGCGAGCGGCACGAATATCAACCAAGATAACGCAAGCACCATCACCGCCGGAAGGCGCACGTCTCCGGCGCCGCGCAAATTCGCGCTGCTGCTGATATTCAAACCATCGAACAATTGATAGCCCGCCGCAATCCATAACAAGGTGCCGGCGCGAATGACGACCTGGGCGGCCTGCGGGTCCGCATCATTGGTGAAAAAAGGCAAGACCCACGGCCCCAAGGCTGCGAGCAGCACGCCGATCGCCCCCATGTAGAGCACGGCGATCAGGATGATGCCGTTGCCGACCTTCAGCGCCCAGTCCTTGTGGTGGGAGCCGATCGCTTGGCCGACCAACGTGGTGCCCGCCATGGCGATGCCCACGGCCGGCATGTAACAAAAGGATGTCAGCATCATTACAATTTGAGTCGACGCGCCATCGATCGTACCCAGACGGACCTGCATCAATTGAAACAGCGCGAACCCAAGAATGTCCGCGGCGATGAGCAGCCCCATCGGAAAACCCAGCTGCAGCTGATGCCAGAGCGTGCCGACGTGCAGCCGCATCGTGAGATGCGAGCGAAAGCGCTGGCGCGTCGCGGGCGCAAGGAACCACACGAGCGCTACCGCGACACCGATCAGCTGCGCGGCGTTGGTTGCCCAGGCGGAGCCTGCGACACCCATCCCGAGGTTGAACATGAACAATTGATTGAGCAACGCATTGACCACGGCCACGCCGGCGGCGATGCGCAGCGTGATGGTCGGGCGGCCGATGCCGTTGAAGAAGCCCAACACCGCCCACAAGGCCACGCTCAAAGGCCCCCCCATCATGCGCGGAAACCAATACGTCAGGGCGAGACGCTCAATTTCAGCCGGCAGCCCGAAGGGTCCAAAAATCTTTCCGCCCGCCAGCGCCAGCACGGCAAATACCGGCACCGTAAACAGCGAGGCCCACATCGCCGTCCAGGTCGCCTGCGATGCCCGCGCATACCGCCGGCCGCCGTAGGCTTGCGCCACCAGCGTCTGAACCGCGAGGCCGACGCCGCCCAAGAGCAGCACGAACACGAGCACGGGCCAGTACACGGCACCAATGGCTGCGGTGGCGCCCGGCGATACCCGGCCGATGAACCACGTGTCGGTTGCATTCAGCACCGCTTGCACGGCGCTGTTCACCATGAACGGGAATGCCAGGCCGGCCACGGCAATATAGTCGAGGCGCGGTCGGCCGCTCCTGCTCAAGGCTTGGCCGGGAAGCAATTTTATCGGTTCATCCACGGCAATATCCTACAGCACTGGTCGGTACGTAAATCCCGAGTAGGATGCTTTCATGTCCCCGAAGTTACGACGCAATTTTTCCGGCGCATTTCAGCCAAAGAGCCTGGGCGACGGCGCGTGGCAACTCTCGCGGCCGGCGCCGCAGGAAATCGAAGTGATTCTGCGAAATGCGGAGCACGGCGCAGCGCAGGCTTTCGGTGCAGACCCGATCGTCGATCTCGGCATCGAATGGCATGCCGAGAAAGTGTTGTTGACCTTCATGTCGGGCGAGCGAGCCGAGAGTGTCGCAGCGGCGGGCGCGATCGTGCATGAACCGCTGGAGCGTCTGTACGAGAGCTTGCCCCTGGCGAGCATCGACGCCGACGCCCGGCGCTTTTGGCGCAGGGTATTCCGCTTGGTGCGCATCCCCGGGGGCCGCTATCTGCTCAAGGTTTTGACGCGCTCGCGCGGGCGATAAGACAGGCTCTTGAGCCGAAGCGGGAGATGCATCACAGGAACCGGTGCTTATTGTCAATTTTCCAGGTTTTACGCCGCTTTCCTACACGCGATCCTCTTAAGTCTTGCGTTGAACTGCGACGCTCGTCAAGGCTGCTAGACAGGGATTCCAGCACATTGATTCGTGGCTTTAACCTCAATCCTTTGCCGAGATGGCCTCTGTGCTGGATATCAAGTCTAACGTCGTCGAAACGCATGCCGCGGAAGCATCGTTCGAGCCGTACGGCCGCTTGCTGCGCATGCTCATGCCGAGCTTGCGCGGCGTGGTCATCCACGACGGCTACTCCAACCTCGTGTGGGCCTCGGATGAGGTGGACTTAAGCGACGAGCCGGAGCTCATCAACGAAGCGATCGCCAATGCCCTGTCCGACACGGCCGAGTTTCCGGGAATTGCACGCACAATCGATGCGGACCGGGTGGTCTACACCTTCGCCGTGCGCGGCGAGCACATTGAGTTGCTGGGCGTAGTGAGTCTGATTGTCAGGTTGTCCGGAACGCAAATCGAACCGCGCCCGTTGCAGAACATCAAGCAACTGGTCCAGCCCGCCCTCGAGTGCCTGCGCCGCGAACTGGCGCTGCGCGCCAAACTGGGATCCAGCGAACGCGACCTAAACGTCAAAGAGCGCGATCTCGAACTCATGATGGAGATCACCTCCAATCAGGCCGCGGCGAGCGACGCGGATGAATTTTCGCAGATCTTGAAGACCGGACTCGATCGCATGGGGTGCGCGCTGGCCGCGCTTTGGGTGCCGGACAAGAACATCTCCGTGTCCATGACCCGCAGCGGTGCGCCGATGGCGCCGGAAGCGCTCAAGCGGGCGCAGCATCATTTGACGGCGTGGATGCAGATGCAGCAGCGCACCATCGTCATCAATCACATATCCAAGGTCGCGACCGACGTTGCCGCGCCGTACAAGATCCTGGCATGTCCGATCCGCCACCACTCGGAGCGCGTCATGGGCGTGCTGGCGCTCTTCAATCCGCCGAGCGCGCAGGATTTCGACGTGCAGCAGACACGCGTCGCCGAAATGCTGGCCAAGCGCTCGACCAGCATCATTCAAGCGCAGTACGACACCAGCACCGGCCTCATGACGCGCCAGGCATTCGAGCGGCACGCGGGCGGCGTGCTCGCCGCGACGGCCGCAGCAGTTTCGCACTGCATTTTGTATCTCGACATCGATCGGCTGCACGTGATCAACGAAACGTTCGGCATGCACGTCGGCGACGATGTCATCGTCAGTGTGGCGGATCGGATGGCCAAGACCCTGCCCGCCGATGCGCTGTCCGCGCGCATTTCGGGAGACCGGCTCGCGGCGCTCATCCCCAATGCAACCATGGAAGCTGCCGCTGCGATTGCCGAGCAGATTCGCGCCGCCGCGGAAGGCATCGTGCCGCGCGCCGGCCAAGGTGCATTCGAGGTTTCGGTGAGTCTGGGAGTGGCACCGATCGGCCGCTCCGACAACCCGCTCGCGCATGCATTGGCCACCGCGGAAATCGCCTGCAAGGCCGCCAAAGACCGCGGCCGCAACCGCGTCGAAATGTTTCAGGACTCGGACCAGAGCATCATCCGGCGCCACACCGACATCTTGGTCATCGGCAAGCTGCGCGAAGCGCTGGACAGCGACGGCTTTCGCCTCGACGCGCAGCCGATACTGCCGCTGCGCGGCAACTATGGGCGGCCGCGCTTCGAACTGCTGATCCGCATGCTCGGAGAACGCGGTGAGATGATCCCGCCCGGCAAGTTTCTCTCGTCGGCGGAACGCTACCAGCTCATGCCCACGATAGATCGTTGGGTCGTACGCCGGGCGTGCGAACTGCTCGGCGAACACAGCGCTTCGGTGGGCGAGGAATTTGCGCGATTCGCCATCAATCTCTCGGGCCAGTCGCTTCAGGACGAATCATTCTTAGGGTTCGTCATCGAGCAGCTCAAGAGCAGCGGCGTGCCGGCCGGCGTGCTGTGCTTCGAATTGACCGAGACGGCCACGATCGGCAATCTCGAGAAGGCGCAGGTCTTCATGCGCACGCTTCAGGAGTTGGGTTGCCAATTCGCACTGGATGACTTCGGTACGGGCGTCAGCTCCCTGGCATACCTGAAGGACTTGTCGGTCAACTACATCAAGATCGACGGCAGCTTCGTTCGCGATGCGGTCACCAACGCACGCTCGGAATCGATGATCAAGGCCATTGCGCAGCTTGCGAAGGTGATGTGCATGGAAACCATCGCGGAGTACGTCGAAACCGACGTGCTGCGTGTGCGCATGGCGGATCTGGGCGTGGATTACGGCCAAGGCTTCGCCATGGGCAAGGCGCAACGCCTCGAGGACCTGCTGCAGGAGTTGGCTTTTTACGAAGCAACTGTCAGCAATTGGGGATCCCCGGACAGCACCGAACGGGTTAGCGCCGAACGCTAGGCAGTCGGCCACGCTCCCAACCGGCCGCGCTCCCCAACGCGCCCCGTTCGCCCGGATTCTCACCCCCCTGAGTCGGTGAAGTCCTACAGAAATTTATAAGTATCGCCCACAGGCAAACATTTTCGCGCGTGACTAAATGCACCCATGCTCATACTTACTCGCCGCGCTGGGGAATCGTTACGAATCGGTGAAGACGTCGAAGTGACGGTGATGGCCGTCAACGGCTCGCAGGTTCGCATCGGCATCAAGGCACCGATCAATGTCTGTGTGGATCGCGAGGAAGTCGCCGAACGCAAGCGCCGAGAAAAAGATCAATCCATGGGCGCCGTCAATCGCTAGTTCGGGCCGCTTAAACCGCAAGTTTCGGATTCGCCAAAGCGCCAAAGAGCGCTAACAGCGCTGGTTGCTTCCCACCGGCGCGATTTAAGGTTATCTTAAAAAAAACCGATGAAGGGATCTCCGCGTCCAGGTGCAACCGGGTCCGGGCAGCTTTTATTTATGACAATCCACACGACTGCCGCGCCGGAGTTGCTCGTTCAGACTTGGTTCAATACCGATCATCCCCTCGCGCTTTCCGGACTTCGAGGGCGAGTGGTGGTGCTGGCGGCATTTCAGGTCCTGTGTCCCAACTCGATTGCGTCCGGAGTGCCGCAAGCGCAGAGGATCTACGAAACCTTCGCACCCGACGATGTCGCGGTGATCGGCATGCACACCACGTTTGAACATCACGACGCGTTCAATGCGGCGGTCCTGAAGGCCTTCATCCAGGAATACCGCCTGAAATTTCCCATTGCCCTGGATCAGCCCAATCCGGCAAGTCCGATTCCGCATACGATGGAACGGTACAAAATGCGCGGCACGCCCAGTTTGGTCTTGATCGATCGTCACGGCATGGTACGTAAGCACGCCTTTGGCGCGGTCGATGATTTGCGCATCGGTGCGGAGATCGGGGCACTGACCCAAGAGACGGTGTCCGCTGCGCTCACGCGCAGCTCGGCAGCATAGGAGGCGGCGCGGACGGACTGGGCAGGACGGCCTACGGCAGCGTAAAGCGGACGCGGATCTGGCTGCGCACCGGCACGGGCTTGGCATCGCGCAACACCGGTTTGTAGCGCCACTGCGATACGGCCTTGACCGCGGCGTCCTCGAATACACCGGCAATGCTGGATGCCCGAATACCGACATCGCTGACTTTGCCGGCTTCCGTCACGGTGAACTCGACATCCACCCAACCCTCTATTTTGCCGTTGACCGCCTTGGTCGGATAAATAGGCTGTACGCTCTTGAGCACGGTGAGCTGGTTCGCGGGAATCAGCGTCGTCATGAAGCTCTGCTTGGCGACGGCCACGTCGAGATCGTGCTGGGCTGAGCTCGTCTCCGTGGAACTGAAGCCGACGGAGCCCGCTTCCTCCAGCCAGCTCTTGGCGGCATCGAGCTGTCCGAGAATGAGCGCACGCCGTGCCTTGCTGGCTAAACGAGTCCCAAGATCTTGCAGCACCGAGGCAAGAGCGGGATTGCTGGGATCAAGCTGTTTCAAGGTCAGATAGAAGTACTTGGCGTTGTCGTTCGCGGGCTCGATCAGCCGATCCTGCAGCAAGCGTTCGTTGGCGTTCTTAAGGAGCTGGCCCCGGGCGTCGACGTCCGCCTGCTTGCGCGCCGCGGCGAGCAAGTTTTGCACCGATTCGATATTCGCGGGAATGGCGATGCCACTCGCGCCCTCGATCACAAAGAGTGCGTGTGCGAAATCCCGCCGATCAATGGCGCTGTGGGCCTCTTCCAGCAATTTCGCCGCCAAAGCACGCTTGGTGTCGAGCGCCGCCGGGTTCTGCGGGTCCGCACGCAGGGCCACCTGCAGGTAGTAGCGGGCGCTGTCGCGATCCGGCTCGAGCAACCGGCCATCGGCGATGCGTTGCGTTGCCAGCGTGAGAAAGGGCGTGACACGGTCTTCCTCGGGCTTGGCTTCGCTGCGCGGCCGGGTTTGCTGCTGAACTTGCGCCTGTGCTGTCTTGATTTGCTCGCGCGACTTGGCGAGTTGCGCGGTCAGGAAGGCAATTCTGCCGCTCTCCACGCCGGACTTGCGCGCAGTCTCGATGGCGGCCGCAGCTTCGTCCAAACGTTCTTCGAGCAGCGCATTCTCCGCGCGCGCCAGCAGTCGTTCATGAACCTCGGCCAAACCCGCTCGGGCGGCGGGGTCCGCGGGATTGCGCGTCTGCAACTGCAGATAGAGCTCCAGGGCATTGTCGCCCGGCGGCTCCGTCAGCCGGTTCGCTGCCAATGCCGCCCCCGCCCGCGCGAGCAGCGGAGATTCGACCGCGGCGGATTTCGCGCTTTCGCTTAAACTGGGCAGCGCGGCCTCTTCGCCGTTGTTTCGATGTGCGATCCAGGCTATCGCGCCTACGATCAAAAGCGCGCCTACAGCGCCGCCGATGAGCCAGCCACGATTGGCCGGCGATGCAGCCGTGCGCGGCAGGGCCTCGGCCGCGCGGCGACGTTGGTCCTCGTATTTTTTGATTGCGGCTTCCGCAAACAATTTCGCCCTCGCGGGCGACATGGGTTTGTGGATGAAGCGGTACACCAATCCGGAGCTGATCAATGCCGCGAGCGATGTCTCGTCGTCACGAAGGCCGGCGGCGACCAGCACGAGATCGGGGAACTGGCGCTTGATTTGTTCGACAAAGACTCGGGCGCCTTCGTGCAGTGTCTGCACGTCGAGCACGACGATGCCGACCTCTCCTGCGACCAGTAGGTCGCTCACTTTGTCGGCGGACGGAACATGCCACAGGCGTCTTGCGCCGCCCACGGCTTCGCGAAGGGTTTGCAGGAAGGTATCGTCCGCGGTCAGGACGACAAGCTCGACGATATCGCTCGCGAGGCTGAACTTCAGCGCTTCCAACGCGCTGCCGTCCTCGTCAGAAGCTAGCACCGATTGTTTCCTTTCATGCGGGACCTGGTCGACTTAAGCGCTGCAGCGATACTGCAATGCAGCAACGCGCGGACGAATGCTTACGCTAGTGTCATTCAACGAGCGACGCTATACGATACGGAGTCTCAAGCCGCAGACAATGTCTGTTGCACCGCGTCAATTAAGTTCTGTGACTGGCCGCTCATTTGAGGAGCGGGGGATACTCGGGGGTTCGTTGGGCGCATCAATCGGCATTACGTCGAAGCTAGCGGCGGAGCAACGTCCGGCCCTGGAGCAGCTGCTGTTCTTCAATGTAAATCAGCATCGAGTACGGGTCGGCATCCAGCAGTCCATCGACACCTACGGCGTGCCTGAAATCTATGAGCAGGACGGCGGCCTGCGGGTGCGGGTCGGCGACATCGAGGGAGTGCAAACACTGTTCGCGATTTCGGACGAAGGCAGGCCTGTGGGAGTCGCCGTTTTCGTGCGCTCGGCGCACGAGCGCTTTGCCGTATTGCATCTTGGAGTCGATCCTTCCTTAAGTTTGATGTCGGATCAAAGTACGCGCGTCCTTCTCAAGCTCATGCACGAAATTCGCAGCACGGCGCGGCGCACCCGGGGTGTCGATTGCATTGAATTGGTATACAAGGTTCGTCACGCTGTGCGATTGCACGGATAATTCAACAGGGGATTCGATGTCTAGCATGAACTTTGGGCGCAAGCTCATTCTCGCCGCGGGCGTTCTGGTAATGGTTTCATCGGCGCCGGCCGTGTTGGCCGCCGACTCCAAAAAAGCCGCCGACAAAGTCGAGCGTTTGCCGCTGCCGGACGGTAATGATTTTCCGATTTCTTCGGCCGTCACCGTCAGGGCCGGAGTCGACACCTATTTCTTGAGCGGCGCGTTGCCGCCCGTCGTGAACAAGGATGCGCCCAAAGGCAGCGTTGCAGCCTATGGCGATACGGAGACGCAAACCGTCGGCGCGCTCAACACGATCAAGGGGACGCTCGCACGGTTGGGTCTCACGATGGGCGATGTCGTCAAGATGACGATCTTCTTGGTCGGCGATCCGGGCAAGGACAATAAAATGGATTTCGCCGGCATGATGGCGGGGTACAAGCAATTCTTCGCCACGGCCGACCAGCCCAACAAACCTTCGCGAAGCGCGGTTCAAGTCGCCGCACTCGCGGCTCCTGGGGCACTGGTCGAGATCGAGGTTGTTGCCGCCAAGTCGCGTTGACCTGATCCGTGGCGGCAGATCGTCGTAAGCTCAAGGCGCAGCGGCATGCCGACGGCAAGCTGCGTTGCGCCTGGTGTCCTCCGGACCCCGTGTACGTTGCCTATCACGACACCGAGTGGGGTGTGCCGGTGCACACCGATCATGCGCTGTTCGAGATGTTGTGCCTGGAGGGCGCGCAGGCGGGTTTAAGTTGGATTACGGTACTGCGCAAGCGCGACACCTATAGACAGGCATTCGATGATTTTGCTGCGGAGAAAATGGCGCGCTACGGCGCCGTGAAGCGGCGCCAGTTGCTGCGAAATCCCGGAATCATCAGGAATCGCCTGAAGGTGGACGCCTTCATCGCGAATGCGCGCGCCTACCTCGAGATCCGCTCCTCCATGGGATCTTTCAGCGACTATCTCTGGCAGTTTACCAACGGCAGGGTGCTGCGCCGCCGGCCCTTGTATCTCGGCGGGATTCCGCAATCGACGGCAGAGAGCGATGCAATGAGCAAGGATCTCAAACAAAAAGGCTTCAAATTCGTCGGCACCACCATCTGCTATGCCTTCATGCAGGCGGTGGGGATTGTGAATGAACATCAACGTTACTGCTGGGTGGCCGGCAAAGAGATCATCAATGGGTAATCTGTTTTCGGTGCGCGTCGGATTTCTTGCCGCGGCTCTGGCCGCGGTCAGCCTCGCCGCGCCGGGCTACGCACAGCCGGCGAAGCCGCCGTTCAAACCGCTGGACGTTTTCGATCTTCAATGGGCGGCCGACCCGGAAGTTTCACCGGACGGCCGCAGTATTGCCTACGTGCGCATGGGATTCGACATCAAGACCGACAGAGCCCGCGGCACCGTCTGGCTGGTCGGCGTCGACGGCAAGAATGAACGGCCCCTCTCGGGCGCGCCGACCAGCGGTTCACCGCGCTGGTCGCCCGACGGCTCGCGCATCGCGTACATCTCTCGGGCCGCGGATGGTTCCGCTCAGCTTTTCATGTATTGGACCGCGAGCGGCATCAGTGCGCCGATCAGCAACTTTACCGAATCGGCCGGCGGGCTCGCCTGGTCGCCCGACGGCCGCTGGCTCGCCTTCACCATGCCCGTGGCGCAGGAGCGAAAGCCGCTGAAAGTGGAACTGCCGGAGACGCCCAAGAACGCCAAGTGGGCGGATCCGCCGAAGCTGATCGACCGCATGGTGTTCCGCGCCGACGGCGAGGGTTACCTGCCCAGCACGTTCAACCAGCTTTTCATAGTCTCCGCCGATGGCGGCGCGGCGCGCCAATTGACGCATGGCGATTTCGACCATCAAGGACCGCCGGCTTTTACCGCGGACGGTACCGCCATCTTGATCAGTGCAAACCGCCGCGCGGACGCAGATTACGATCCGATCGACAGCGAGATCTACCGCGTCGACTTGTCGGATGGCTCGATGCACGCACTGACCGATCGGCGCGGGCCCGACCGTCATCCGGTTCCCTCCCCGGACGGCAGGCACATCGCCTATCTGGGATTCGACGACCGGCAATTGGGGTATCAGGCCACGCAACTGTACGTCATGGACAGCGACGGCAGTCATGGGCGCTCGCTCACCGCATCGCTCGATCGCGACGCCGGGTCCCCGAGGTGGCTGGCGGACAGCAAAACCATTGTGTTCCAGTACGACGACCATGGCTCGGCCAAGATCGCGGCCATCGATCTGCAGGGAAAGATGCGCACCCTCGCGGACGGCGTCGGCGGCAGCGATGTCTCCCGGCCGTATTCGGGCGGGTCCTTTTCCATTTCGCCCAATGGCCGCTTTGCCTTTACCAAGGCGAGCGCAACAGCGCCCGCGGCACTCGCCACCGGTACTTCGACGCGCGACATCACGACGCTTGGCGCCTTCAGCGACAACTTGCTGGGGATGCGCACGCTCGGAACAGTGGAGGAAATTACTTTCGATTCCTCGGCCGATCATCGGCGCATGCAGGGTTGGATCGTGAAGCCCGCCGGCTTTGATCCCGCCAAGAAATATCCCTTCTTGCTGGAAATACACGGCGGACCGTTCGCCATGTACGCGCCGAGCTTTGCTGCGGAAATACAGCTGTATGCGTCTGCCGGTTACGTGGTCCTGTATATGAATCCGCGCGGCAGCACCGGATACGGCGAGGAATTCGCCAATCTCATTCATCATGACTATCCCGACAAGGATTACGATGACCTCATGTCGGGCGTCGACGCCGTGATCGGCCGGGGTTATGTCGATACGCAACGCCTGTTCGTAACCGGCGGCAGCGGCGGCGGCGTCCTGACCGCATGGATCGTCGGCCATACAGATCGTTTTCGAGCCGCCGTGGTCGTCAAGCCGGTCATCAACTGGACCAGCTTCGTGCTCACGGGCGACATGAACAATTATTTCTACCGCTATTGGTTCGGCGAATTTCCCTGGGATGATATGCAGGCTTACTGGAAGCGCTCGCCGCTCGCCTACGTCGGCAACGTAAAAACGCCCACCATGCTGATGACCGGCGAGGTGGACTATCGAACGCCGTCCAGCGAGGCAGAGCAGTTCTATCAGGCGCTGAAGCTTCGCAAGATCGATACGGCGCTGGTGAGGGTCCCAAACGCGTCGCACGACATATCCGCGCGCCCGAGTTTGCTCATCGACAAAGCGGCGTACGTGTTGGCGTGGTTCAAGTCGCACGACGTGAAGTCGCCCTAGGAGCCAGGCCGACTCCGCGCAGCGAAGTGGCCGCTCGCTTCCGCGGACGTCTCATTCGTCACGGATGTGCGGATTGCGAGCGTGCGCCATTCGCGTTCGAATTCTCGCAGCGTCAGAAGATTCATGGCAGGCGTCGCGCCGCGCGCCGCGATCGGCGCATATCCCGGAACATTGAGCAACTTCTTGGTCAGCAATATGGCCGCCAGCGTCGGTATGCGAGGTCCGTCGCCGTTCGCGGCGACGAGCGTCCACGTGCGCGATTGCAAACAGCCATCCTTGCCGCGGCCGCGAAGCCGAACGTGCATCGCACCGTTGTTGCTCCCGAAGCGATCGAACCAGGCCGCCATGCGCAGCAACATTTGCGCGTGGCTTGCGAGATCGCGAATCAGGCCGATCCTCACCAACCCGCCGAGCAAGCGCAGCGCATGATGCACCAGCGCGACCTCGTGGCCTGCGCGCACCGCAAGCTGCCTGAGAGCCGGGTAGCGGGGTGGAATCAGGCTCATGTCCGGCACGTCAATCAGCGATAAATTGCGACGCCCCACGGGAGGCGGGTATCGATAGCGCTTGGTAGCGCTCCACCCTCGCGCGGAGTCCGTCCTCGCCTCGCGCCAGATCGGTATCGCGCGGCCAACGTAGCCGAGCACCGAGCGCGCGGTTGCCGGGCCGCGCGGCCCCGAGTAGGCGGGCGCGATCCCAATGTCGATTTCCTCGACCAGTGAGAATTCCGCTGCCAGATGCTCGACAACGGCTGAGGATAGCGCCGGAACAGTTGATGCGCCGCTCACAACGAGCACGTCGTGCTGCACCGCTGCGGCGTTGAGCGCGACGACACTCTGAACAAACTCCCGACCGTCCGCCAGATCGAGGTAGTGAATGCCGAGATCGATGCACAGGCCGGCCAGTTTCCGGTCACGCGTCTGAAACGGACCCGCCGCGTCAATCAAAACCGCGACATCGAGTTCTTCTAGGACGGCCGCGTCCAGCGAATCGCCGTCGATGGCGAGCCTGCGGATACCCGGTCTGAACTCTTCGTGCGCCTCGGGTGGGCGACGCCCGGCTGCGACGATCGGCAAAGCGGTTGTTTGAGCCAACGCATCAGTGATGAGACGGCCAAACGTGCCGAATGCACCCAGAATCAATACGGATTGGCGGGATACTGTCAGGCTCGCACCAAGTCCAGTTCGCCGACGTAATGCACTATGAGACCGACGCCGGGCAATGCCGCGCGCACATTAAAGTAGTAACGATTGCCGCGATGCGACTCGTAACCGTCGATACCTCGAAGCCAGGACTTCGGCCACGGCAGCCCCAAGGTCCTGCCCGCCACCGCGGTCCAGCGAATCGATCCGCCTTCCAGCGAGAACTTGAATCTGAGCGTCGTGACGCCAATGGTCTCTTCCACATGGTCGCCGGATCGCCGCAAACTGGACTGCATCGGCCGTGCAGCACCAAAGTATCGCGTCCAGCGTTCCTTGCCACCCGGCGTTTGCTCGAGCACCACTCTGAGCGGCCCATTGTGCTGCTCCTGCGGCAGCCCACTCACCCATCCGAATAGCCGCGGCAGCCAGCCCCAGCCGCGCACGACCGTTGCTCTGCCAACCAGCGTCACCGGCCGACGTTCATGCACGGCACGAATCGGCGCTGCCAACAAGTGCCACTCGGCCGACAACAGCGCCTGGCTCAGCGGCAAGTCCAGGCGCTCGCCATCCGCCGTAATTTCCGCGAATTTGCTCATGACGATTGTTCCTCCCTAAAGAATGCGCGCTGATCGATGACGAGTCCGGCCAATGAATGCGTGACGCTCAATGAGAAGCTGAATTGGCCGGATGATTCTTCGCGGTGAACGACCTCAATCACTCCTGGCGTCAACCAATCCGGCAGTGAAAGCTGAATGCCAAGGCAGCGAATGAAATATCCGGCGCTGCAAAACACCAGCGCCCGTTCGCGCACACAAAGCTTCAGCCGCATTCCGACTCCGCGTGCGACAATCTCCTCAAGTCCGGTTGCGCCACCGAAACGCTTCACCGATTGAATCACCTGCGGAAAGCCGTGTGCACGCTCGTAGATTCTGGTCCAAACCTGGCCGCCGAGGCGTTCGGATCCCGTGACAATCACCGTGACCGGTACGCAGCCGCCCGCCTCCAGCGGTAGTGGCGCGCCAACGAGCCGTGCCAGCTGCGCAACCAGGCGGCCGACCATCGTCATATGGGTAGCCGCAACTTCTCCCAAGTACACAGTCCGCTGGCCCTCGGCGAGATGCCGCGAGAATCGCCGCCGAATCGGCGCGGGCAACTGTGTCCAGGAATCACCCGCGAGCCGGGCAAATCGAGTTTCCGCCGCGCAAGCCGCGGCATTCGGCGAATTGATTGGCGTGCTTTCCGTGCCGGCCGGGATGGGCGTGAAACGATTCCGTTCCGCACGCATGACAGTTCCTAAGCTAGCCGGATGCCCGGCGTTTTACGATGCCGGCGCCGCGGCCCAAAAACTTGGCGATGCCGCCGCCCATCTTCATCAGCGCCGCGACCTGCGAGCGCGGCAATGCCAGCATCTGTTCGTACCACCGGCTGCTGCGGTCGACGAAATCGAGCATTTCCCGCAGGCGCCCCACGGCTACCTCGCTCACGTCCCGATCGGCTGCCGCCGCGGCCAAGCAATCGCGCAACGCTGCGGCCGCAGGGTCCAGCTCGCGCGCCTTGCGTCCGGCCGCGATGCGGGTCACCACGGCCCAGATGTCGGTTTCGGCTTCGAAAAAATCCCTGCGATCTCCCAAAACCGGCGCGCGCCGAATCAATTCCCACGACTGCAGCTCGCGCAGCGAGGTGGAGACGTTGGAGCGCGCCATTCCCAGCGATGCGGCGATCTCTTCGGCACTGAGAGGTTTTTCCGATAGATACAGCAGGGCATGCACCTGGCTGACCGAACGGTTGACGCCCCAGTGATCGCCCATGCTGCCCCAGTGGGCTACAAAGCGGCGCACGGACTCCGGCAAAGGCGCAGCGGTTCTTTCTTCTATTTCTGTCATGACAGAAATTACAGCACTAACGGGTACGGCAGTCAAGCGAGCAAGCGTTAAGTCAAATCAGCAATGACCCGCAATGACGCGCACGCGCCGCTGCGCCTTACCTGGGGGCGATCGTCTGCGCCGTCTGTCCGAAGAGAATTTTCTTCGCTTCTTCCGACATCGTGGTGTTGGTGCTGACGGCCGCGCCTTTCTCATAGGCGCGGAGCGTCGCCGGCCGCGCCTTGATGGCTTCGAACCAGCGCTGCAGATGCGGAAAATCTTGCAATCTCTGCCCCTGCGCCTCGTAAGGAACGATCCAGGGATAGCAGGCCATATCGGCGATGGAATACATTCCCGCAACATACTCGCGGTCCGCCAGCCGCTTGTTCAATACTCCGTAGAGGCGGTTGGTCTCATTCACGTAGCGCTCGATGGCGTAGGGAATCTTCTCGGGCGCATACCGGGTGAAGTGATGATTCTGGCCCAGCATCGGTCCCAAGCCCCCAACCTGCCAGAACAGCCACTCCAACACCTCCACGCGACCGCGCGACTCGTTCGGGATGAATTGCTCGCTCTTCTCCGCGAGGTACAACAAAATTGCGCCTGACTCGAATACGGAGATCGGCGCGCCGCGCTCCAGGGGCGAATGATCGATGATCGCCGGCATGCGGTTGTTCGGCGAGAGGGCGAGAAAATCCGCCTTGAACTGCTCGCCCTTGCCGATGTTCACCGGCACGATGGTGTACGGCATCGACGTCTCTTCCAAGAACATGGTGATTTTGTGACCGTTCGGCGTCGGCCAATAGTACAAATCGATCATCGGTGGGTCTCCGCCGGTTCAAGGGGCATTTTGTGCTCGCGCAGAAGGGTGATGCAAACGTCTTCCTCGCGAGGCCTCAGGCGCATCGCCGCCAGTCGTGTGCGCGTGCGCGCGCTCTGGGTCCAGGGCAAAATGGACGAGTCCAATTTGCCGGCGGCCGACATGCGCCACTCCAGCAGATGCCTGCGCTCAGCGAGGCTCTTGGCTTCCTTGCTGTCGGCCGGAATCAAGCGCCTTTCTATGCCGAATCCGACCATCTGCACGATGACGGTGTCGCCTCTTTGCATGATCTTCGCCAGCTTCACGCAATCTTCGCGGCGTTCGCTCCTCGGCGTGGCTTCCCGGCAGGCGTCGATCAAAGATGAAAATGCGGGAATGATTTCCGCGTTCGCGACCCCGGCGAGCGCCGTCAATCTGGCCGTATCCGACGCCACGACACCGCCGGGAAGCTGATGACGCACACCGCTCAGCGCGTCGAACATCATCACCATGATCTGATTGTAATAAAGATCGAAGCGCGTGCCGCGCGCCATGTCGCCGAGCACCCGCTCCACTTCGACCGTGTCCTTGTCCTTCTGCGCGGTCGACAGTTCCGCCAGCCAAGCCGCCGCGTTGTCGGCATCCACCCAGCGCAGTACGGTCGCCGCATCGCGGCTGTCGCACGCGGGGGCGGTTGCGCACAGTTGCAGGTGCAGCCAGCCGATCGCCGCGTTCTCGGGAGCCATGTCGCTGGCGCGCGCGATCAATTGCAGCGCCGTGGGCGCCGCGGCGGGCATGGCAAAGCTGCTGGTAAAACTCAATGCCGCGGCGGTCGCGACGGAATTCGCATCGTTCCGCGCCGCGAGCGCCCGCACCGCTTCGTTACGCCACACCTGGAACTTGTCGGCGGGTGATGCTGCCTTGATGCCGGGCGCGGTGGTGGCCAACACAGCGACCGGTTGCGACATCGCAATGCCGAGAATCGTAACCTTCAATCCGTGTTTGACCACGAGTCAAAGCCGCTCTTAAAGATCGCTGCGCTTGCCGGCGGCCGTGAGACCCGCGGTGATCGCCAAACGCATTGCATCCTCGACCGATATGTCGAGCGGCTGGACGCGGTCGCGCGGCAGATAAATGGTGTATCCGCCGAATGCATAGCTCATGGGAAAATACACGGTCACCCAATCTTGTCCGCCATGCGCCAGCAGTACCGTGGGCACGTCCTCGCGAGTCACAAACCCAATCGCATGCACATCGGCGAATCGTGCCAGCACCACCCTTTGCAGATCGCGCTTCTCGCCGCTGCCGGACGGCAGCAAGCTCACCACATCGCGAAAACCGCCATACAGGGTTTTCACAAAGGGGATACGGCCCAAAAAATCGTTCCAATACTTGAGCAGAATCTTGCCGGCATACGCGTTGACCACGCTGCCCACGAACAGCAGCAACAGGAAACCGGCAATCAGCCCCAGTCCCGGCCAGTAATTTGCGGGACTGACCAGCCCCACCGCAATCAGCGCGCGGCGCAGCCAACCTTCGACGGTGTGGACCAGCCACCAAATCACATACACGGTCAGCGCCAGCGGCAGCACGGTCACCAAACCGCTCATGGCGAGCGTTAAAATCTTGCGCATGGGATTATCATCGCATGATCGGGCCTAACCGCCCACAGGGGCGAAACTTCAATGACACATCCACCCGGTCTCGACATTTCGCCTGCCAAAGCCGCGGACGTGCCGCTCATTCTCTCGTTGATCAATGAATTGGCCGAGTATGAGAAGCTGCGCCACGAGAGTGTTGCGACCGAGGCATCGATCAGTCAGGCGCTTTTCGGGCGTAAACCGCACGCCGAGGCACTCATTGCTCGATTCGACGGTGAGCCGGCCGGCTTCGCGCTCTTTTTTCACAATTTTTCCACCTTTCTCGGGAAACCCGGCTTGTACCTCGAAGATCTTTTTGTGCGTCCGGCGTATCGCGGCCGCGCGATCGGCAAGTCGTTATTGAGTTATCTGGCGGCGCTCGCGCTGGAGCGGGACTGCGGCCGTTTTCAATGGCAGGTTCTGGATTGGAACCGGCCCTCGCGTGATTTCTATGAACGCTTGGGAGCGCAGGCGGATCCCGCGTGGGTCAACTATCGCATGACGGGCGATGCGCTGCGGCGCCTCGCCGAAGGCGCCGATTTATGATTGCCGCGGCAACACGAAACGCACTCCTTGGTAGTTGAGCACAACGCCGTCGCGTCGAATCCGCTCCAAGACCGGTCCCTCTTGCAGGGTGTTGCCTTCGTGATACTTGCGCATGTTGATGTATACGAAACGATCGGCGGGTTTGGTCGCGTAGACGTGCACATCCAGGTGCATTTCAGGCAGCGCCTGTGCACCGGTTAGATTGATTTCATTGATCGAGGGCAGCAACTCCTCATTGTCGTTGGCCTCCGCGTCGACCAGCACGGGATCGGGACGGCGAAACGTGTGTGGTGCTGCGCGCTGTGCGCCGGGGTGAGGCGCCTCCAGGGCCGGGGCTGGTGCACTGGACGAAGTTTCGGCGGCCTGTACCGGAATTTCAGGGGCGTAGACCGGCGCCGTACTCAGGGGACTGAAATGATCGTCGACCGCCGGGGACTTGACCTCCGCCGGCGCCGCCGTGTCCGCCCGCCTCGCGGGCGCAGAGGCCACAGCCGGCGTGCCGTTTCGCAGCAGTACAAAGACCAGGACCACAATGTTGACTGCAAGCAGGCACCCCAGCAGCACGGCCCAGAGAGGCAGTCGGCTGCGCCGCAGTGCCGACGGCGCGTCGATGAGACCAGGCATTGATTGCCGCTGCCGTTCGATTTCGGACTTCTTCAGTGCGTCGAGAATGAAGGACATGGATACCTACCCGCCGCGCAGCGCATTGGACAACAACAGGGGCGAATTGGGATCAGCCAGCGCCGTGTCGAGCACGACCTGGGTTTGCACGCCTGCGATGCCATCAACGTTGAGCCGATGCTCGCGTTGAAAATTCTGCACGGCGATTGCCAACTCTTGATCGTAGACATCCGCATGTTCCGGATCCGACGCCCCGCCCCCCAAGGCATTCAGACTGCGGCGCAACCAGCGAACCTCGTCTCCCTGCATGCCTAGGGACAGCAAACGCGTGTGCGAAGTTTTGGGCTTCCAGACCAGCGTAAATTCCCCGAACCAGTCCCGCGAAAGATCATCGATCGCCACCTTCTCGTTGTGCTCGCCGAGATTCAAGGTCGCGGTCTTGTCGTCGAGGCTCGACAGGACGACTCGGTGCCGCTGCCCGCGATCATCGGTTAGCGTCAAGATGGCAGGCCGGTTCAGAGTCTTTACCTGCGCCCAGGAGCCGCGCTGATCGAGACAGGCGAGCCCCGCCTTCGCAGCCTGCCCGCAGGGATCTCTGTCATCAGACAGAGCGGTTCCCCACAGCGCCAGCAGGCGGCGGAACGCCGCCGCGTCGGTGGTGTTCGCCTCATTGGCCGCAAGCAGCGCGTTGACCGATACCAGCTTAGGGACGGGCGCAGCGACAACACTGGGTGCAGCCGGCGGAACGGCCGCCGCCTTAGGGGCTGCACGGGTTGCGGAGGCGCTTTTGATGGCGCGCGCCGCGCTCAACACGGGACTCTGGTGGCGCCAGAATTGCCAGCCGAGGAACAGTGTGGCGGCGAGCGCGGCAACACTCATTGAACCCACCACCCATCCCAGCCAGGTGGGGAAAAATCGCCGCCCATAGACTTCGCCCGCGGCACGGCGCACCAGCGAGGCGGTGATTTTCTTGGTTTCCTGCGTATAGGCGCCGAGCAAGGCACGATCGCAGGCGACATTGATGACTCGCGGGATCCCCAATGACAGCCGGTGCAATTCAGCGAGAGCGCCCGGCGTGAATATCTCCTGGGTCGCGCCCGCAACGCGCAACCGGTGCCGCACATAGCCCTTGGTCTCCTCGCGCGACAGGGGCTTTAGGTGATATCGCCCGGTGATTCGCTGCGCCAGCTGGCGTAGATCCGTTCGGTCCAGCAATTCCCGCAGTTCAGGCTGTCCGATCAAAATGATCTGCAGCAGCTTCTGAGTGGGAGTCTCCAGATTGGTCAACAGCCGGACCTGTTCCAATACGTCAAAGGAGAGATTCTGCGCCTCATCCACCAGCACGATGATGCGCCTGCCTTCGGCGTGGGCGCTGAGCAGCCGTCGATTCAGCGCATCCACCATCTCCTTGACGCTGTCCCTCTGGCCTTCAGCGATGGTCAACCCAAGCTCCTCGCAGATGGTGAGGAGAAATTCCACCGGCGTGATGCGCGGATTCAAAATCACCGCGACATCGGCGTGATGCGGCACGCGCGACAACAGCGTGCGCACGACGGTGGTTTTGCCGGTTCCCACTTCTCCGGTCAGCTGGATGAAGCCCCCGGATTCGTTGATGCCATACAGCAAATGCGCCAGGGCCTCGGCATGCCGCTCGCTCAAATAGAGATAGCGAGGGTCCGGGGTGATGGCGAAGGGCTTTTCGGCGAGCCCAAAGAAGCTGGTGTACATGGCTAGGAGGCTGTCTGAGTATCCCTATAGGATAATACCAACGTGCGGTTAGTTTCCGGGACCACGCGGCAAGAGGCTGGCCCGCGTGAGCAGCCCGTCCCCGAACCGGTCTCGGATACCGTCCACCGCCGAATCGAGGCGCGACCCGGCGTCCGGAGCCGGACCTGAAAACAGATCCGCTTGCTTCAGCAGCTGGAGATCCGAGACACCCACTCCCAGCAGCCGAACTGCCGCCTTGGGCTGCGACGCCAACCAGCCCTGCAGCAGCGCTTCGGCAGCCGCGGCGACCACCGCCGTGTCCTGCGTCGGGGGCTCCAGAGCACGCTGACGGGTATAGGTTGTGAAGTCGCGGCGCCGAATCTTCACATTCACCCGCCCGGCCAGCAGCTTCTGCCCCCGCAGCCGCGATGCCGTGCGGTCCGCCAAAGCCTTGAGCTGCGCGGTCAGCTCGGCAGGCGCGCGGATGTCCGTATCGAAGGTCTCCTCCGCGCTGATCGACTTTTCCTCTCGATCGGGTTGCACCGGCCGGTCATCCAGCCCGCTGGCGCGATCCCGCATGGCCTTGCCGTGTTTGCCGAAGGCTCGCCACAGCACCTCGTCGGTGGCCACCCGCGCATCGCCGAAAGTACGGATCCCGGCAGCCAGCACCGTGGGCAACGTCTTTTGTCCCACCCCGAATAGTTTCTGGATGGGCAGCGGATCCAAGATCTCGCGGATATTGCCCGCGTCGATGCGGCACATCCCGTCGGGCTTGTTCAAATCCGAAGCAATCTTTGCCAGCAGCTTGTTGGTTGCGATTCCGACCGATGCCGTGAGTCCGGTTTGTTGGGCGATTCTGCGGCGAATCTCCGCCCCGATCACCTCGGGATTCCCAAGCAATTGTTGGCTGGCTGTGACGTCGAGAAAGGCTTCGTCCAGCGACAGTCCCTCAACCTGCGGTGTGAAGTCCCGAAAAATCGCGAAGACCTGATCGGAAATCTCCTTATAGCGCGCCATGCGCGGATGCACGACGATGGCACTGGGACACAGCCGCAGCGCCTCGCGCATGGGCATGGCGGAACGCACGCCAAATCGGCGCACGGCATAGCTGGCGGCCGCGACGACGCCGCGGCCGCCGGTGCCGCCCACGATGAGAGGCTTGCCCTTAAGTTCCGGGCGATCCTGCTCCTCCACGGACGCATAGAAGGCGTCCATGTCGATGTGCAGTATCGCGCGCACTCGGACAGGCTCCTAAGGCTCCTAATCCACGGTGATCGTGATTTTCTTCGAGGTCAGCGGCGGATCGAACGACTGATGCAGGTAGTCGGCGAACACGAGCTGCAGGGTGTGCTTGCCGGGAGACAAGGTCAGCGTCGTCTCCGTTTGGCCCTTGCCGAAATGCACGATCTTGTCAGTCGCCGGCATCGGCGCATCCAGTTTCAGCTCGCTCAATTCCGTGTCGACCAGCAGGTGATGGTGACCGGTGTTGTCGAACTTGATGCCCGCGGGCGCGATTCCCATGCCTTTGAGGCCGAATTTTATCGTGACCGGACTGTGCAGTTTCGCGCCGTTTTGCGGGGCGATGAAATACACCTCCGCACCTGCGGGCGCTGCGATGCGATCCGCCGCGAAGGCTGTCGCGGCCATCAAAGCCAACGCCGATGCTAATGCTAATCGACCCATGGGACTCTCCTTGGCTTAAAGAATGCATTTTACAACTGGAAGAGTGAGTACACGACTACGGCGGTCACGGTGAGGGCGAACACAATCATATAGATGAAGAACAGCGCGACGCCCTTGAGCAGCGTGCCGAGCCAGCTGCGGCGGAACACCCGCCGCACCGCCATGACAGTGTAAACCGGGAGGGTCCAGCCGAGCAGGGTTTCGAGAAGCCCCGCCGCTCCCTCGAGCTTGGGCCAGGCGATGGCCGCCTCGATGATCGGGACCAGCAGAATCGCCACGGAAAAATAAAAGGCTTGCAAGTGCACAAAGAACAGCAATTGTTCCGCGTATCGATAGCGCGGGCGCCAGTACAGCAGCATGTGCAGAAACGCGATCAGCGGCAGAGAGATGAACATCGCCTTCGACAGGGCGCCGACGGCCACACGCAGCAGGCTCTCGCCGCTATCTTTGCGAACAATCTCGCAAATATGCTGGAGCCGTGGGGTCCAGGACGGACGATCCGAAAGCGCCAAGTCCTGGCAGCCGGTGATCGGTTTCGCGGCGGGCACGGCATTCACCGCCGAAGCGGCAGGCTTCATAGCCTCGTCAAAAATGATCGCTTGCCCGCTGGTGTGGACCAACGAAGTGGTCAGAAAGAAAATAATGCTTAGAATCAGGTACAGCCGAAACGGCGGCAGATACGCAACCCGTCTGCCGGCAACGAACTCCTCGGTGAGTTTTCCCGGCTTGAACCATAGAGTCGTCAGGGTGCGCCACAGGCGAGAATCCGAGTGCGTGATTCCCTCGAGCAACTCGTGCAGCAGCTCCTTGGTGGTCGGGACGTGCACATTGGCGGCCTGGCTGCAGTTGACGCAGAAGCGCCCCAACAGCACCGCATCGCAGTTCTTGCAGCGTGCAGGTATGGCGGCGGCCGGCTCCGCAGCCACGACATCGCGAGGAGCTGCGGGCACGACATCGCGGGGGGCGGTGGGCTCGATGACGCTCACGGCTCTGTGCCGGCGCCGATGCCCAGTTCATGCGGCGCGAAGTCGTCAACGTTGATGATGTTCTGGACCTTGGCATCGTAGTCGCGCAACAGCGCCGCCTCGCTCTCACTGATGATGCCGAGCGACAAAGATTGTGTGATTTGCCCGGGCAGGTCGAGCGCGGTGACCCGGCCTGTCTTGACGCCGTCGACTCGAATGCGCTTCTCGAGCGGCTCCGCGGCGCCGGTTAGCAGCAGTGCCTCCTGAAGCTGACCCAGCGGGTTGTGAGGTCCGGCGGTCTTGTAAATGTCCGCGCTCAATCGATCGCGGGTGCCGCCCGGATTCATGACAAGCTCGCCGATCGCGTGGCCCAATCGATCGCTCGGCGGCGAGTACGCGAGTCCGCGGGGAAAGATGCACAGCCGCATGAACAGTGCCAGTTGCCGGTTGGGGAAATTACGCAGGAACGAGTGCAGCTGCTCCTGCGCCTGATAGAGCAGGCTGCGGCAGGCCCATTCAACGAGCGGCAGATCGTCCTGCCGGCGCCCTTGATTCTCGTGATGTTTCAGCACCATCGATGCCAGGTACATCGACGAAAGCACATCGCCGAGGCGCGCCGAAAGCGTCTCCTTCTTTTTCAGGTACCCCCCGAGCGCCAGCATGGCCACGTCCGTGGCCAGGGCGAAGGATGCGCTGTATCGATTCACGTGCTGAAAGAAACGCACCGTGGCCCCCGTGTCCGGTACGCGGGTGAAGCGCGCCGAGGTCAGACCCAAAACCAGCGAACGCACGGCATTCGAGATCGCAAATCCCACGTGTCCGACCACCGCCGCATCGAATTCGCGCACGCCGGCATCGCGATTCGGATTCTTCGCGGCATTCATTTCCTTCAACACGAACGGGTGGCAGCGCACCGCACCCTGACCAAAGATGATCAGGTTGCGCGTCAGAATATTGGCGCCCTCGACGGTAATGCCCACAGGCACAATCTGGTATCCGCGCCCGAGATAATTCTTCGGGCCCAGGCAAATGCCCTTGCCGCCGTGCACATCCATTGCATCGTTGGCGATCATGCGGCCGATTTCGGTCGCGTGATACTTGAGCATGGCGGATGGCACCGAAGGTTTTTCGCCGCCGTCGATTGCACCCGCGGTTACGGAGCGCGCGGCATCGATGATGTACGTGCGCGCCGCCATGCGCGCCAGAATCTGTTCAATACCTTCGAAGCTGCCGATCGGCGTGTTGAATTGGCGGCGGATGCGCGCATAGGCGCCCGATGCGTACACCGCCGCCTGCGCGCCGCCGGTGGCGCTGGAGGGCAGCGAAATGCAGCGGCCCACCGACAGCTGTTCCACGAGCATGCGCCAGCCCTGACCCGCCGTGGCAAAGCCGCCGATAATGGCGTCGAGCGGCACGAAAACGTCGTGTCCTTGGATCGGTCCGTTTTGAAATGGAATGTTCAGGGGAAAGTGCCGCCGGCCGATCGCGACTCCGGGTGTGTCGCGCGGAATGAGCGCGCACGTGATGCCGAGGTCGGCCTTCTCGCCCATGAGATGCTCGGGATCGTACAGGCGGAACGCCAGGCCGATCACCGTGGCGACCGGCGCCAACGTGATATAGCGTTTCGAGAAGTTCAAGCTGATACCGATGATTTCTCGGCCAGCCCATTGCCCTTTACAAATTATGCCCGTGTCGGGAATGGACGCCGCGTCCGAGCCGGCGCGCGGGCCGGTCAGTGCAAAGCACGGGACATCATCGCCGCGCGCGAGCCGCGGCAGGTAGTGATTCTTTTGCGCTTCGGTGCCGTAGTGCAGCAGCAATTCCGCGGGTCCCAGCGAGTTCGGCACCGCGATGGTGGAGGAAGCCGTGGCCGAGCGCGAAGCGATTTTGATGAGCACGCAGGAATGCGCGTAGGCGGAGAATTCCAGGCCGCCGTAACGCCGCGGGATGATCATCGCAAAGAAGCCTTGCGACTTGATGAAGCCCCAGACCTCCTCGGGCAGGTCGGCGCGCCGATGCGTGATATCCCAATCATCGAGCATGGCGCACAGTGTTTCGCAAGGGCCGTCGAGGAATGCCTGCTCCGCGGGCGTCAGCACCGGCGGCTTTGCCGACATGAGCTTCTGCCAGTTCGGGCCGCCCGTGAACAGTTCACCGTCCCACCACACCGTACCCGCATCGAGCGCCTCGCTTTCCGTCGAGGACATGGCCGGAAGCAGCTTGCGGTATTTCTTCATGAAAGGCCGCGTCAGCAGCCGAATGCGCAGCGGCCGGACGTTCAGCACGAACAGGACTGCGAACGGAACCGACACGACGACCTTCCACCACACCGGTGCCGCGCCGAGTGCCCAGTAACCTGCGAGCAGCAGCAGCAGAACGCCCGTGCTCACGGCGAGACTGGCGCGCCGATAGGCGAGAACGCAAATGGCGCCCACGAACAACACCAGCCAGCCGACGATGATGGCGGCGTCGATCAGCAGGTCAGACATCGGACCGCCCCTTTTTTAGATCAAATCTTTGACACCGTCGCGTTCTTCGAGCAGCTCGCGGTGCGTCGCCTGCATTTTTCCACGGCTGAAATCATTGATCTCCAATCCCTGGACGATGCTGTACTCACCGCTCTTGCAGGTCACCGGATAGGAATAGATAACCCCCTCCGGTATGTCATAGCTGCCGTCGGACGGCACGGCCATGCTCACCCAATCGCCGGCCGGCGTGCCAAGCATCCAGTCGTGCACGTGATCGATCGCCGCGGCCGCGGCGGACGCGGCGGACGAGGTGCCGCGCGCTTTTATGATGGCAGCGCCGCGCTGCTGCACGGTGGGAATAAAACTGTCCTTGAACCAGCCCGGATCCACCAACGAGAGTGCCGGCTTGCCGCCCACCGTGGCGTGGTGCAGGTCGGGGTACTGGGTTGCGGAATGGTTGCCCCAGATGATGACCTTTTTCACGGTGGTCAAGGGGGCGCCGCTTTTTTCCGTGAGCTGCGCGAGTGCGCGGTTGTGATCGAGGCGCATCATCGCCGTGAAGCGGTTGCGAGGCAGCGAAGGCGCGTTGCGTTGCGCTATGAGCGAATTGGTATTGGCCGGATTACCCACGACCAATACGCGCACATCGCGGCTTGCGACCGCATCCAGCGCCTTGCCTTGCGCGGAGAAGATCTTGGCGTTTTCCAGCAGGAGATCCTTGCGCTCCATGCCGGGACCGCGCGGCCGCGCGCCGACCAGCATGGCAAAATTGCAATCCTTGAAGCCCACGTTGGCATCGGAAGTCGCGGTGACTTTGTTCAGGGTTGCAAACGCGCAGTCATTCAACTCCATCACCACGCCCTGAACGGCCGCGCTGGCAGCGGGAATCTCCAACAGATTCAGGTTGATCGGTTGATCGGCGCCGAGCATTTGGCCGGACGCAACGCGAAATGCCAGCGCGTAGCCTATATTGCCTGCGGCGCCCGTGATAGTGATGGTGAGTGGCTTCTTCATGACGAGCTCCCGCGCAAAACCAGGAATGTTAGCCGAATTCATCCCCGACCGTCATCGAAGGATGGCCAGCGGCGACTGGGTCGCCCGCCCTAAGCGCACACCGAGCAATTGCGCGACGGTAGGCGCGATTTGCCGCATGTCAATCAATCCTAAGTCGCGCCCATGGGCAATGCCAGGACCGGCGATGAAAAAAGCCGCGCGCATCTCGGGATACTCCGGCGAGAACCCGTGGCTGCCCTGAGTGCCCGGAACGTCGCTTGACTGAGGGCTGGTTGCGTCGGCCAGCGCGTAGTAGCCGAGCCGCATGATGATCAGAAACGATGCATCGGGAAATGCTCCGCGCTGCTTGATGGCGTCGCGCTCCAACACCTCGGCGATGCCGTTGCTCGGATCGGCCTTCATGACTTGCAGCAAGTCGCGAACCTGAGCTTCAGTCTGCGAATCGGCAGGATCGTGCAGCATGACCGCCGCCATGCCGCTGCCGGACCAGGGCTGCGCCTTCCACGAGCCGCCGCTCTGGACCAATCCGGCACGCAGGAACGGTTGCATGAGATTCACTTTGTGAGTGATTTGCACGAAGCCGTGGTCCGACACCACCAACGCGATCGCTTTGGGGTCGGCGGCGCGGGATGCGGCAAACAGCTGTGCAAGCTGACCGTCGAGCACCTCGAGATCCGCATTGGCCTCCGGACTGAACGGACCAAACCGGTGTTGCTGTTCATCGAGTGAACTCAGGTGAATGGTCATGAACTTGGGTTTCTGGGTCCGCAGGATTTCCAATGCATAGCGGGTTTTTATTTCATCGCCGGGCGGGCTTGGATCATTGCCCCGCATGTAGGGACCGAGACGCGCCTGCATCTTCTGCAGCAGGCCTTCCGGACGCGAGATCGCCGCAGCCAGCAAGGTGTCGGAGGGATCGACATCCGTCAGGCGCGCTACTCGCCAATATTCAGGAATGAGAAAATCCACCGCCGTGGCCCCGACACTCACGGGCCAGCCGATGCTCGCGGTGGACAACCCGGCCTCATGCGCAGCCTGCCACAGGGTCGGTACGCGAATTTGCTGCGCGTACCAAAACCAGGCATTCGCGAAGGTGTTTTTCGGGTCGAACTCGAGATTGTTGTAAATGCCGTGTTCAGCCGGCGAGACACCGGTCAGCAGGGTGGTATGGCTGGGGTACGTCACGGTCGGCCACACGCCATTGACGCCGCGTGCATACGCGCCATCGCGCATCAAGTTGCGCAGAAATGGAATTTTCAGACCGTGCGCGTCCGCGTCCAGCACGTATTCGGGCTTCAGTCCATCGACAGAAATCATGAGCACCGCAGCGGCGATGGCGCGACTGGCACCGGCAATCGCCAGCAAAAATAATGGCAGCGCCAGCAAGGCGCGCGACGGACGGCGGCGGTGTATCACAAAACAGGCTCCGGGCTCGGTCACTCGTTGATGGGAATGATGTAGTCCGGATAGGCGCTGTGAAAGCGGCGCATTTCGACAACCGCCTCGGCGTGGCGCCCCGCGCGGCGCAGCGCGTTGATATCCGCGAGCCACAGGGCCGGATTGCGCTCGCGGGGTGAGGCAAGCGCCGCTCGCGGCGGCTCACTCTTGAACATCCGCACGCGCACGACCTGCGGCTGGCTGTCCTGTCTCTTCACCTGCGGCGCGAAGACGATCGCAAGCACCAGGGCCAGCGACAAAAGCACGCTGGCGGCGAACGCAAGCGGCGCCAGGCTTTGCGACCTGGTCGGCGCTTTAGGACCAAGGGAACCGGCGGCTTCGAGCACCGAACGATCGAGTGCATGCGGCGGCGCGGGCGAGGACTCGCGACGGTACTGACAGGACACATCGCTGTCGCCCTGCAAATAGTCATCAAGTTCATCGGCGTTGGGTTGGTCAGGCATAAGTCCGCAACCGCAGCTCTTCCGGTTCCTGCATGGGCCGCAACGAATTTTTCAATTTGCGAACGGCGTAGCGCAAACGGCTCTTCGCCGTTTCCACCGGCACGTCCGTGATACGGGCAATCTCCTCGACGCTCAAACCCGTTTCCTCACGCAACAGAAATGCCTCGCGCTGTTCCTGCGGGAGGGCGGTGACCGCGGCAAGCAATGCCGATTGCTGTTCGACGAATTCCGCGACCCGGTCCGGACGCTGATGCTCCGGGACTTCAGCTTCCTGCAATAAGGCGTCGGTGTCGTGCCCCGGAATCGCGCGCCGCCGATGCGAATCGTGCCGGAAGAAATCGATGGCACAGTTGTGCGCGATGTGAAACAAGAACGTCGCGAATTTTGCGCGCGGTTCATAGCGCGCGCGTGTCGCGACCACGTGCGACCACACCTCTTGAAACAAGTCGGCGGCGGCACAGGCGTTGCGCACATGGCGCAGTAGATATCGGTACAGAGGACCCTTGTAGTGCGCATAAAGCGCGGCAAAGGCCGCCGCGTCACCATCTCGGTAGCGCAGCATCAACCCCGCGTCAGCATCCTGAAGATCCATGGCGAGGAGCAGCATACGTGGCGCCCTCTTCGGCGGCAAAGCCAACCGCTTCACGCAAACTATTTTCGATCAAAATTCGAAGCGACGTAAATTTCTTTTTAGAAACAATCACTTACATCGAAAAATATTTTTCAACAAGTGCTTGTATGTAGTGGTGTTGTATATTACTATATCACCAAGTCACCGAAACACCTCGATGACGGACTGAAGACCGAACACTTAGACAGGAGACGATCATGACCACTTCACTCTCAACAAAACTGGCGGCACTGGCGCTCGCGTTGATGTTCAACAGCGTAATCATGGGCGGCATGGCCTACTTGTTCAACGCGCAGTTGCAGCAGCCCACGGCGGTGACTTCACTCGCCAGCACTGCGGCGGCCTCTGCGAACGCGGCCTGAGCCTTAACAAGCTCGGCGCTCTGGTAGATTACAGTGCTATATGTCCCCCACACGTGGGGCAGGCACATCGAGCGAGAAATGGACCCGAACTGGAACGACAACCAACCTATCTATCGCCAACTGCGCGATCGAATGGTAGCCCTGATCCTAGAGGGCGCGCTGAAGGAGGGCGATCCCTTGCCCTCCGTGAGGGCGGTGGCTGCCGACTATCGGCTCAATCCGCTGACCGTGCTCAAGGGCTATCAGCAGCTGGTTGACGAAAACCTGGTCGAAAAACGCCGCGGTCGCGGCATGTATGTCAGTGAAGGCGCCCGGCGGCTGTTATTGTCGGGCGAGCGCGAGCGCTTCTTGAAAGAAGAATGGCCGCAGATTCTCGCCGTCATCAACCGGCTGGGATTTTCCTCCGAAGAATTATTCGCGCAAACGCCGGCGCTTACCCACCCGGCACCGCCGCCTCGCGGCAGCTCACCCACGGAAGAATGAGACCTACTATGGCTGCCCTCATCGAAGCTCGAGATCTGACGAAAAAATACGGCGCCCACATGGCGCTGGATCGCGCCAACCTCAACGTCGAGGCCGGCCGCATCGTCGGGCTCATTGGTCCCAACGGCGCCGGCAAAACCACCGCTCTGCGCGCCATTTTGGGGCTTACTAATTATGAAGGTCATCTGTCCGTATTGGGCCGCGAACCGCTTCGCGACCGCACCGAATTGATGACCGAATGCTGCTTCATCGCCGACGTGGCGGTGTTGCCCTCGTGGTTGCGCGTCGACCAAGCCATCGATTTCGTGGCGGGCGTCCATCCCCGATTCCGCCGCGATCGCGCCGTGGCATTCCTCGCGAAGACCCAGATCACCGGCAAGCGACGCATGCGCGAGCTGTCAAAGGGAATGAAGACCCAGGTGCACCTCGCGCTGACCATGGCCATCGATGCGAAGTTGTTGGTTCTCGACGAACCGACGTTGGGGCTGGACATCCTCGCGCGCCGCGCTTTTTATGACGCGCTGGTCAATGACTACATGGACGAGACTCGCACCATCCTGATCACGACGCATCAGGTCGAAGAAGTCGAAAACCTGCTTACGGATATCATCTTCATCGACAAGGGGCGCATCGTCATGGACACCTCGCTCGAGGACGTCGCGACGCGCTTTGCCGCGGTGGCCGTGACGGCGGACCGCCTGGATGCGGCGCGCGCCGAGAAGCCGTTTTACGAACGTCACATCCTGGGCAAAGTCGTGTTGTATTTCGAAAACGCCGACCCCGGCAAGCTCGGGAGTTTTGGCGAAATTCACACCCCCAGCGTTTCCGATCTTTTTGTGGCGAAGCTTTCGGGAGCAGCAGCATGAACAAAAGCATGAACAACAGCGCATGGCTCATCCGCCGGGAATTCTGGGAAAACCGCGCCATTTGGATGATTCCCGCGGTGTTCGGCGCACTTCTGCTGCTCGCCGCCTTGTTCGGCCAGGTGAGCATTCCGCGCCTGACCTCACCCAAGGAATCGGAGGAAGCGGCGACCGCCTTCTTGGGGGCCGTCGGCATCATGTTCTACGTGGTCATGGGCGTCTATTCGAGCTGGTATCTGCTGGATTGCCTGTACGCGGACCGTAAGGATCGCAGCATCTTGTTCTGGAAGTCCCTGCCGATATCGGACGCCAATTCCGTGCTTTGCAAACTCTTGATCGGCATGATCATCGTCCCGCTGGTGTATTTCGCGGCCGCCGATGCAACCGCGCTGATCGCGGCCTTCATCCTGTCGATTCGGGCGCGGGCCTCGATCGGCAGTTCGCTGTGGAATGGCGATGTCTGGTGGCAGATGCAGGTGCTCTGGATGTACGCCATCGTCACGACGGCGGTGTGGTATCTGCCGGTCGCCGGCTGGTTGATGCTGGTGTCGGCTTCGGCGAAGCGCGCGGTCATGCTCTGGGCCGTGCTGCCGCCACTGCTGCTCTACATCCTCGAGCGGGTATTTTTGGGGACGCACAGGGTGGGTGAAATCATCGGCAGGCGATTGACCGGGCTGCCGTCGGTGTCGTTCAACGGCTCGAAGTATAATTGGACGCACGAGGGCGGCTTTGTGGATAATGCCAGCTCAGCTGCACCCAGCGTATGGCATCTGATCAACCCCAGTGGATTTTTCACCAGTACCGAAGTGTGGATAGGTGCGGCGATCGGCATCGCGTTGATCGTCGCCGCCATCCAGCTGCGCATGCGCCGCTCGGAGATCTGAGCTGATGCGGGGCGTCGCGCCCCGCGCTCGGTCCCGCGGCCTGCCTTTTCCATCCATCGCCGCGGCGGCGTTGTTGGTCGCCTCGAGCTGCGTGCGCGCGGATGAATTTTTTCAGGTGCGTGACGAAAACCCTCTCATCCGCGGCTTCTATCTGCCGCTGCCGAGCGATGACCGCTTGACCGACGGCGCCGGCCTTTCGGCAACCTTGTCCATCAGCAATACGCTCAATGTGGAAAACAGGGCACAGGAAAGTTTGTTGGTGGACGGTGAAAGCCATGTGCTGCGCCTGACCTACGGGGACACGCTGTTCCAGTCCTGGCGATTCCGATTTACCGTCCCCGTCATCAACGACAGCGGCGGTTTTCTCGATTCAACGATCGAGCATTGGCACCACTGGTTTGGCTTTAACCCGGGAAACAGGCCGTTTTATCCGCAGAATCAACTCGTCTACTTCTATTCCGGCAGGGGCAGTGTCGATCTGACCCAGCAGCATACCGGCGTCGGCGACATCTCCGGTGAACTGGGCTGGTATCCGCTCGATGATGCCCATCGAACCCTTTCTCTCTGGGGAGGTTTGGAAGCGCCGACGGGCTCCGTCTCGAAATTAACCGGCGACGGCGCCTGGGACGGCGCGGTCTGGGCACACGGTGCGTTGCGCTGGCCGCAGTGGCAGCTGGCTGCTGAACTTGGGCTGGCACAGCCTTTTGGCGATGAGATATTTGCCGGCGCCGCGCATCGAACTTCTCTGTTCGCGCGTTTTGCGGCCACCCGCGCCCTGGGGCAGGCGTGGTCGCTGCGCGCGCAGCTCGACGGCCAGACCGGCCGGGTCGAGGACAGCAATCTCCGATTCTTAGGACCGAGCTTGCAGTTGACGGTCGGCGCGGTGCGCCGCCTGGGTCCTCACTGGCGACTCGAATTTGGATTTGCGGAAGATGCCGCCGTCAATACCGCTCCCGACATTACTTTCTTTTTTGGGATTCGCCGCCAAAGCAGTGCAAAATAGCCCAAGGTATTTTGTCATCTCGAAGGGGCGCCCATGTACAAAACGAAGATCGATCTGTCGGAGAAAGTCCGCCGCAACGTTGCCGCCATTCTGAACGATCGTCTGGCTTATGCCATCGATCTGCAGAGCCAAATCAAGCAGGCGCATTGGAATGTGAAAGGCCCCAACTTCATCGCCCTGCACGAGCTGTTCGACAAGCTCTCCGACGTGGTGCTGGAGCAGATCGACGAAATTGCCGAGCGCGTGACGAGCCTCGGCGGAACCGCGGAAGGCACCGTTGCCGTGGCGGCCAAGCGCAGCAAATTGAAGAACTACCCCTTGAGCATCACCGCGGGCAAGGACCACCTATTTTATTTGTCGACACAGATGTCGGTGTACGGCAAGGCGGTTCGCGCGGCGATTGGCGAGACCGACGAGCTCGGCGATGCGGACACGGCAGATCTATTCACGGGAATTTCCCGCGATGTCGACAAGTATCTTTGGTTCCTCGAGGCACACCTGCAAGACAAGGCCTGATGTATGAGCGACATCCCCGGCGGCGCGGACGATTTGGGATTGAGCGCGGCGCTCGCCACGCTCACGGGATTGTTGACCAGCGGCGAAACGCTCGAAGCCTGGGCAGCCCAGCGGCGTTTGTATGCGCTAAGCCATCGCCGCGCGCTGATCGCAGCCACCAGCGGTCGGTTCATTTCGCTCAAGCGGCGCCTTTTCGGCGGCTACGATTCAGCCGACATCCGCTGGCAGGATCTCAAGGAAACGCGCATCAGCGCCGGGATCATTGCCGCCGACCTGATCCTGATCGCGCAGAGCAGTTCCGACCTTAACATCGGCGCCGAGGTGAATCGGGTGTGGAGCTTTGAGGGCCTGCACAAGGATCAAGCGCAGGCAATGTATCGGATCTGCCAGCAGCATGATCAGGTGTGGCGCGAAAAGCGCCGCGTGCGCGAACTCGAGGAATTACGCGCAAAATCCGGCGGCGTGCAGATCAGCGGTCAGCCCGCCTACAGCGGCGCCGACGCCGGTGCGGAGTCGGAACCCGCCCGCCGCCTGCGCCAAGCGCGCGAGATGCTCGACGCCAAGCTCATCAGCGATTCGGAATTCGAATCGATCAAGGCCAAAATCGTTTCCGGTCTCTGAGGCTCGGGGCTCCTAACCCAAAAGGTACGCGAAGTAGCTGTTGCGCAATCGATTCAGGGGATCGGTGCGCTGCCGCAGCGCGCGGAACAACTTGGCGCGTTCGCCGAACGCCTTGGCTACGTGTTCCGGCTGCAACGCCCGTGTTTGATTGAACGTGGGCACGCCGCCGTGCGAAGCCGCGAAATCATTGAAATCGATGAGAAAGTCGTCCCAGCCCTGCTCGCCGCTGGAGGAGGGTTCCAGCGTAAACATGGGTCCCGCGTAGCTGGCGCTGAACAAGGAGCCGCGATCCTGATGCAGGTGGCTGGCGCCGCTGACGACATTACCGCGGTAGCGGTGCTGCTTGTAGTACGCCTTGCAGAACGCGAAATAATCGCTGAGCAGCCGCGGATAGTCGGATTGCGGGAAGGCCCATAGGCTGTAGGTATGCCGCGCCTTCCAAGCCTCTTTCGGCATGTCGCGCATCCACTCGTGCGAATACATCATGACGCCCCGGCTGCCTCCGCCCAGGGCGCGATGCATGCCCGACAAAACCGCATTTCGCAGGCCGGGCGCCGCCAGCACGCTGCCGACCGTCGAGCCGAATGCAGGAAGCACATTGCGCATCACGGAGTGTTTGATCTGCCAGATTCCGGAGCGGTTGATGGCTGCGGAATCATCGAGCGTGCGCCGTTCGAGCGTGATCCGATCATGAAAAGGTGAAACATGCAGGCGCAGCGCGCCTGCCGACTCAACCAGCCCGGCATACCGAGAGCTGAATTCCTTCAGCGTCATGACCTGGTAGTCGATCTTGACCGGCGTCAGAGGCCGCACGCGCACAACCACTTCGTGCACGATGCCGAGCAGTCCGAAACTGGAACGCAGCACGCGCATCAGGTCGCGCTCGCGATCGGTGACGTTCATCTGCTTGCCTTGCGGCGTAATCATCTTTACTTCGGAAACGCAGGACGACAATTGCGCCATGCCGTCGCCGTAGGAAGCCTGCGGCAACGTGGTCACGGCCATCGCACCCAGGGAGATCTGGCCCATTTCCGGCGTCAGCGGCAATTCCTGGCCCCGTTCCGCCAGCGCCTTGACCAGGGCACTGACGCGCACGCCGGCCTGCGCCCGCACGGTGTGTTCGCCGAATTCCAAGATTCGATCGAGCCCGCTCGTGTCGACCGTGGTGCCGCCGTCGCCGCCCACGCAGCGGGTCTGCGAATAATCGGCGCCGACCATGCGCACGGGCGTGGGATAGCTCTTGGTCTTTTCAAGAAGGCTCGGAATGTCTTCGAATCGCTTCAGGCGCAGCACCAGCCGCGGCCGTCGATAAATGCCTGATGAATCCGCGCCTCGCGGATCGGTGACTTTATTTACCATGTGCTTCCCCCCGGAAGTGGACCAAGAAAAACGCTGTGGGGGGCACAAAACCTGGCGGTTCTGCATGCGCATGTGCGCTTTGAGATTCACTGGCGACCCCGCTATCGTCAGGCTTCCTCAGGAAGCCCCTTAGACCGGTGGTTTTGCGTCCCCACCTTTCGGCGGGTTTGCCCTTAAACAGCTGCCTAATACTATGCGATGGGCGCCGGGGCTTGTAAAGGGGTATTTCGCGGCGCGGTTATAGGACGATTTAGCCCATTAAAAGCAGCGTTTCGGCGTGTTCCACGGCCTCCGGTGTGCCGTAAACCACCACCACGTCGCCCTCTTTGAACACGGTGTCCGGCCCTGGATCGCGTCCCACGATACCGTCGCGCCGCACCGCATTTACCGTGGCCTGCGAGCCGCGTTCTTGAAGATCCGTGATGCTGCGGCCGACGGCCCAGGCATGGGGCGGCAGGATGACGCTATGCAACTCTTCGCGAAAAGCGTGGGTCGCGTCCAGATGTTCCGCGCCCGCGTCCCGGAAGTACTGCCGCAGCATGCTGTAACGGTGGCTGCGAATGTCATTCACCGTGCGAAGCACCGCACCGACCGGCAGCTTTACCAACAGCAACAGATGAGAGAGCAGCATGAGGCTGGCTTCGAAGGTTTCGGGAACTACTTCGGTCGCCCCGGCGGCCTGCAGTTCCATCAGCTTGGTGTCGTCCTGCGTGCGCACGAGGATGGGTACATCGGTACGGAGCTCGCGAATCGCCCTCAAGATTCGCAACGCCACGTCCGGATTGGCAAAGGTGATGACCACGACACTGGCTTGGGCGAGCCCGACGTTCTCCAATACCTTTACCTGACCCGCATCCCCGTAGACCACGGGGTCGCCGGCCTGGCGCCCCGTTCGAATCCGGTGGGGATCCACATCGAGCGCGATGTACTCGAACCCCGCCTGCTCGAGTACACGGGCAATGTTCTGTCCGACGCGGCCGAATCCGCAGATCACCACGTGATCCCGCTCGGCGGCAGCCAAGGTGACTTGCTCATGGCGCATTGCTTCGGTCAGCGGGTTGCCGGATTCACGCAAGATGATGCGGGTAATGCGCCGATTGTGGCGGATGATCAGCGGCGACAACACCATGCTCAAGACTGTGGCCGCGAGCAACGGCTGCGCGATCGCAGGGTCGAGCAACGATTTCCGCAGCAACAGAATCAACAGGGCGAATCCGAACTCACCGCCCTGCGCGACGACCACCCCGGTGCGCAGCGATTTAAACCAGCTCTTGGTGGCGGGTTTGGCCACGACCGCGACGACGGCCGCCTTCAGCAGCAGCATGCCGAGAAGAATGGCCGTCACCAGCGGCAGGTCCCGCAGCAGCAAACGGACATCGAGCAGCATTCCGACGGTGATGAAGAAAAGACCCAGGAGAACTTCGCGGTACGAGCGAATCGTGGCTTCGATCTGATGACGGAATTCGGTCTCCGCCAGCATCATGCCGGCGAGAAACGCGCCCAACGCGAGGGACAACCCCACGGCGTGGGTCGCCCACGCCGATGCCAGCACCGCGAGCAATACGGCCAGTGAAAACAGCTCGGGTGATCGCACCGAGGCGATCATGAGAAACAACGGGCGCAGCAGCCATCTTCCAGCGGCCAGCACCAGCATGAGGGCGAGCGCGGCCAGGCCGATGGCACTCAAGATATGTGCCGCGTTGACGGCGCCGCCCTCGCCGCTCAGCGCCGAGACCAGGGCCAGGAGCAGCGGAAAACTCAAGTCTTGGAACAGGCAAATTGCCACGGCCAGCCGGCCGTGCGTTCGATTGTTCTCGGACTGTTCGGTCAGCTGCGCAATGATGATGGCGGTGGAGGACATGGCCAGGGCGCCGCCGATCACGACCGCGACGGCCGGTGTCACGTCCAAAAATACGACGGCCCCGCAGGCGACGATCGCGACGCTGATCAGCACCTGCGCGCCGCCGACCCCGAGCACTTCCCAGCGCATCGCCACCAAACGCGGCAGCGAGAATTCCAACCCCAATGTGAACACCAGGAACACGACGCCGAAATCCGCGAGCAGTTGCGTGGTTTCATTGTCGGCGGCGAGCGCCAGCGCGTGTGGACCCAACAACATGCCCACGGCGAGATAGCCCAAGATCGCCGGCAACGCCAATTTGCGTACCGCCGCGACGACGCACACCGACGCGGTGAGCAGAATCAGGATCTGTAACAGCGGATCGTTATGCCCCATTGCCTGCTAGCATATCGCTATGAGTGCGACCATGACGGCCCCGATGGCGCTCGAGCCGCAAAGCGACGGCTGGCGGTTGCTGCTGCGGGGAGATTGGTCCCTGGCGGCAATGCCGAGCATCGAGGCGCAGCTTGCAAGTCTGCCTGCGACGCTGCAGGGAAACTTGGTCTGCGATTGGACCGATGCGCAGGCGCCCGGCATCAGTCCCGCGTGGGCACTGCTGCGGCGCCTGGCGGAGGATGCTCCTCTGGCGGTTCGACATGCGGGCAACCCACCGCATTTTCTGGAGCTCCTGCAAAAACTCCATGTTGAACAGCACGCGGCCCACGCGCAGTCGGCGGAGCCGACGCTGGAACGGCTGGTCGGCAGACTTGGGCGCTGGTCCGTCTTGCAGAGCCTGCATGCGCGCGGCGTCATTGTCTTCCTGGGACGCATTGCGACCGTCGTCGGGCAGGCATTCTCACGCTCAAGTGCCTGGCGGATCTCTTCGCTGACGCGGCATATTTACGAAACCGGCATCACCGCCGTTCCGATCGTCGCGCTCATCGCATTTCTCATCAGCGTGATCGTCGCATATCTGGGCGCGCAGCAGCTGTCGCGTTTCGGCGCCGATATTTTCGTGGTTGATCTCGTCACCATAGCCACATTGCGCGAAATGGGCGTGCTGTTGACATCCATCATCGTCGCGGGCCGATCCGGCAGCGCCTTCGCGGCCGAGATCGGCGTCATGCAGCTCAATGAGGAGACCGATGCGCTGCGCGCCATGGGCATGAATCCGATCGAGCTGCTGGTCGTGCCGCGGGTGCTGGCGCTCGTCATCGCCCTGCCGCTGCTCACGGTGATCGCAGACGCGATGGGCCTTGCGGGCGGCATCCTGCTGTCGCTGATCAATCTGCATATTCCCCTGCCGGAATTCACGGCGCGCATGCGCGAATCGCTCTCATCCACGACTTTTTGGGCGGGGCTGGTCAAAGCGCCGGTGTTTGCCGTCCTCATCGCCATGGTCGGCACTTACCGCGGCATGCAGGTGCGCGACTCGGCCCGAGAGCTTGGAAGACTGACCACCGTCGCCGTGGTGCAGTCCATCTTCATGGTGATCCTGGCCGATGCGCTGTTTGCCGTGCTGTTCGTGCAAATTCACTTCTGATGCTGGACCCAAATTTCAATCCCGTGATTCGGGTAAGGGATCTGCACAATCGCTTCGGCGAGCAGGTAGTCCACGACGGGCTCGACATGGAGGTGCAGCAAAACGAAATATTCGGCGTGGTCGGCGGTTCGGGCACCGGCAAGTCGGTGCTGCTGCGTTCGATTTTGGGACTGCGCCGCCCGGACAGCGGCAGCGTGGAGCTCTACGGCCAAGATGTCGAAAGCCTCGCGGCGGCGGATCGCAGCAGCCTGGTGCAAAGCTACGGCGTGACCTTCCAAAATGGCGCGCTGATCAGCTCTCTGACCGTCGCCCAAAACGTGCAACTGCCGTTGCGGGAACACTATTCCTTGTCCGAAAAGACCCTGGACGAACTGGCGGAAATGAACTTAGGGTTGGTGGGATTGCCGCCGGACGCCGGCGCCAAGTTCCCATCGCAGTTATCGGGCGGCATGATCAAGCGCGCGGCGCTCGCCCGGGCGCTGGCGCTCGAGCCCAAGCTCTTGTTCCTCGATGAACCGACCGCGGGTCTGGATCCGATTTCCGCCACGGCCTTCGATGAGCTACTGTTATACCTTCACTCGCAACTGCGGCTAACGGTTGTCATGATCACGCACGACTTGGACACCCTGTTTCAGACCTGCACCCGGGTTGGCGTGATTGTCGATGGCCGCATGATCACCGACACGCTCCCCGGACTGCTCGAGAACCCGACCCCGTGGATACAGGAATACTTCCACGGACCCAGGGCAAGAGCCGCGGAAATGGGGGCGGCGGGCAAGGAAGGCCATGGATAGAGACGCGAACTACGTCGCCGTCGGGGCTTTCGTGCTGCTGGTCATCGCCATGGCCGTGTCATTCGTGTTTTGGTACACCGATCAGCAAGACAAACGCACGTATCAACGCTACGAGATCTATTTCCCCGGTTCGGTCAGCGGCCTGACGGCGGGCGGCCCCGTGCGATACCTCGGGGTCGACGTGGGCAAGGTCGTGCGCATCATGCTGGATCCCCAGCAGCGCAAGACCGTGCAGGTGATCGTCGATATCGATTCGACGGCGCCCATCGATGACCGCACCCGTGCATCTCTCAGCCTGCAAGGCGTGACCGGCCTCTTGTTCATCGATCTGGAGCAGGATCCGAAGGCCGAATCCGCCGGCGTCATGGCGCAGGGTCAGCGCTACCCGATTATTCGTTCGCGGCGATCCGATTTCGATGTGCTCTTGAGCAATCTGCCGGCCTTGACCACGCACCTGGTGGAATTGGCGGCGCACTTCAACGATGTATTCAGCGATGAGAATGTGCGTGCGCTCAAGGCCACGCTGGACCACGTTCGCCTGGCCAGCGAGCATCTGCCCGAGACGGTGCGCGAAGTTCAACAACTCGTGGCGGAATTGCGCCGCACAACCCAGGAAGTACAAGGCACGGTGGCGGATTTGCGGGGTCTCGTCACCAAGAGCTCGCCGGATCTCGAGGTGGCGTTCGCCAATATCCGGCAGATCTCGGACAACCTCGCCAAGACCACGGCGAGCTTGAATGGCTTTGTGACCGAGAACGAGCCAGGTGTTTCGCGCTTCACCAAGCAGAGCCTGCCGGAGCTCGAGAAGCTGCTGCGCGAGAGCCGGCAGGCAGTGCGCGAGTTCCGGGATCTATCGCGCAGTCTGAAGCGCGACCCGTCGCAGCTGATTTACGAGTCCACCTATCGCGGAATCGAGGTGTCCAAGTGAAGCGGATACTGCTGTTGGGTTTGATCGGCCTGACGCTCGCCGCTTGCGTGGGCTCGCTGTTCAAGAACAAGATTGCGCCGCCCACGATGTACGCCTTGTCGGCGACGCCCAAATCGGCGCTGGACGATCCGCCGGGCGCCGCGGCATCGAATGCCGTTGATCTGGCGGTCCTCAAGCCACGCGTGCGCACCGGGCTCGACACGGATCGCATCGCCGCGCTCTATCCGGATCGGCGCATGGACTATTTCGCCGATGTGCGCTGGACCGGACCACTCGATGAGGTGTTGCAGGACCTGGCGGTACAGGAGTTCCACGCCAATGCGGCGCTGCGCAACGTGAGCGCGGATGCGTCCGTGTTCGCGAGCACCTACTGGCTGGAAATCGAGGTGATTGATTTTCAGGCCGAATATCCGCCGGCGGGCGGCGCGCCGACGGTGCATGTGCTGCTGCAGGCGCGGCTTGGTAACTCGGCCGATCGGCGCGTTCTGGCGCGTTTCGAACCCGAAGTGCGCGAAGCGGCCGCGGACAATCGCATGAGCGCCATCGTGAATGCCTACAATCGCGCTGCCGACAAGGCGCTGGCGGAGATCGCAGCGAGCGCGGCGCAGGCGCTGCTCGGCAAGTAGCCGGCAACGCGGCTTTCGCGGAATCCTTGGGCAGGCTCCCGGTTCAGCCTTCGGCGGCCTCGATAGCCGTGCCGATTTCCATCCATTGCGACTCCAGATAGGCCGCATCTCTTGCCAAGTTTGCCCGTCTCATCGCCAACCGGGTTTCCGCAGGATTCGCAGCAATCTCAGCCTCCAGCAACGCGCGCTCGGCCGCGACGGCGGCGATGCGCGCCTCGACTTGCTCGAGCTGTTGACGCAGCTTCGCCACCGGATCGCGGCGCGGCGGTTTCTTGTCGGCAGGTGCAGAGCTGCGCGGAGCCTTCTTGGCGGCAACGCGCAGTTTGCCGGCGTCCGGCGTCGCGCCGCGCGACCGAAGCCACTGCTGATAGTCGTCGAGGTCGCCGGCGAACTCCTGCAATTTTCCGTCCGCGACGAGCATGAGCGTGTCGGCAACCGATTTGATCAAGTGCCTGTCGTGCGATACCACGACCAGACCCCCTTCGAAACTCTGCAGCGCGACGCTCAGTGCCTGCCGCATTTCGATGTCCAAATGATTGGTCGGCTCGTCCAGCAACAACAAATTTGGCCGCCGCGCGACCAGCAGTGCGAGAGTCAGCCGTGCCTTCTCGCCGCCGGAGAATCGGCTCACTGACTCGAACGCGCGGTCGCCCTGGAAGCCAAAGCTTCCCAAGTGGTCGCGGATTTTCTGCTCATCGCCAAACGCAAAGTCCGGCCCCCCCAGATTGCGCACATGCCAGAAAGCGTCGCAGTCGGCCTCGAGCTGTTCCAGCTGTTGCTGCGCGAAATAGCCGACGGCGAGATCCGGTGCCGCCGTGCGCTTTCCCGAGAGCGGAGCCGCTTCGCCGGCCAGCAGCTTGGTCAGCGTCGATTTGCCCGCGCCGTTCGGGCCGAGCAGCGCGATGCGATCCAGCGGCCCGATCGACACATTGATGCCGCCGACGATGGGCAGGCCGTCATAGCCGCACACGCCGTCCTCCACGGTAACGAGCGGCCGCGGCGTTTTCAGCGGTTTCGAAAACTCGAATTCGAACGGACTGTCGACGTGCGCCGGAACGATGCGCTCCATCCGCTGCAGCATTTTCAGGCGGCTTTGGGCCTGGCGCGATTTGGTGGCGGAGGCGCGAAATCGATTCACAAACGTCGTGATCTCCGCGATGCGCTTCACCTGCCGGGCGTGCAGGACGGACAGCAGCGCCAGCTCCTCGGCACGCTTCTGCTCGAATTGCGAGTAGTTGCCCGCGTAGGCGCGAACGGTCCGATTCTCGATGTGCAACACACGATCGATGATGGCATCCAGAAATTCGCGGTCATGCGAAATCATGAGCAGCGTGCCCGGGTAGGCGGTAAGCCATTGCTCCAGCCAGACGATGGCATCGAGGTCCAGGTGGTTCGTGGGCTCATCCAAAAGCAGCAGTTCAGCCCGCGAACACAGGGCGCGCGCCATGGCGAGGCGCACCCGCCAGCCTCCGGAAAATTCTGCGACGCAACGATCATGATCGGCCGTTTTGAACCCGAGCCCATGCATGATGGCCGCGGCGCGGGCCTTGGCCCGATAACCGTCGATGGCCTCCAACGAGGAATAGAGTTCGGCGAGCACCATGGCCGCATCGCGCTTTTCCGCATCGTCGATGGCGAGCTGCACGCGGCGCAGCTCGGCATCTCCGTCCAGCACGAACTCGATCGCGGGCCGCGAACTTGCGGTGATCTCCTGCTCGACATGCGCCGTTTTTATGGCCGCCGGCAGGTCGATATCGCCGCGATCGGGCGCGAGCTCACCCAAGATGGCCGCGAACAGGCTCGATTTTCCCGTGCCATTGGCCCCGGTGATGCCGACCTTGTCGCCGCGATAAACGGTGAAATCAACTTGCTCGAAGAGCGGCTGCGGGCCGCGCCGCAGCGTCAGATCTCGCGCGCTCAGCATCGAGTCTTGTTAAGAGGAGAGACGCACCGGCCGAAGCACGGTCGGCGCGCACAGGTTGCCGTGATGCGGCGTGCCGCCTTCCTGGCCGGCGAGAATGCCAAGCAGTTTATTGGCTTCCATGGCGTCGCCGAACAGGCGGCCCTGCGCGTAGTAGCAGCCGTGGGTGCGGAGGAATTCGAGCTGCTCGGCTTCCTCGACGCCTTCGGCAATGACCTCGAGGTCAAGGCTCTTGCCCATGTCGATGATGGTGCGCACGATGGCGGCGTCATTCGTGTCCACCGCAACATCGCGCACGAAGGACTGGTCGATCTTCAATGTGCCGATCGGAAACTGCTGCAGGGCGGAGAGCGAGGAATAGCCCGTGCCGAAATCATCGATCGCGAGGCTCAATCCCATGGCATAGAGCTCGTTCAGCAGGCCGATGGTGCGCTTGGGGTCGGTCATCAACGTGGTCTCGGTGACCTCGAGTTCGAAGCAGGTCGGCGATACGCCGTGCTTGCGGAACACGGCACGGCAGCGGGAGATAAAGCTCGATTGCTTGAGTTGCCGCAAGGAAAGATTGATCGCAATCCGCCCGGGGTGCGCCACGACCTTCTGCCATTCTCGATAGTCGGAGCAGACCCGATTCAACACCCACTCGCCGATATCCAGGATCAAACTGGTTTCCTCGGCGAGGGGAATGAAATGCGAGGGCGAAATGTCGCCGTAGCCGGGAAGGCGCCAGCGCAGCAGTGCTTCGGCGCCGACCACGCGCCCGGTACGCAGATCCACCTTTGATTGATAGAGAATCACCAGCTCGTCGCGCTCCAGTGCACGCCGCAGCTTGCTCTTCAGCATCAGCCGCTCGACGGCCGCGGCGTTCATGCTGGGAACGTAGAACGCGCAGGAATTGCCGCCGTTTTGTTTCGAGTGATACATCGCTGCATCGGCATTGCGGATCAGATCGATCACGTTCTCGGCGTCGTAGGGACAAATCGCGATGCCGGCGCTGGCGGTGAGATAAACCTCCTGCTGGTTGACGTAGAAGGTGCGGCTGATTTCATCGAGCAGAGTCCGGGCCAGGGTCCCCAACGCGGCGCGGTTGTCGGTGTCCACCGGCAGATCGTCGATAAACATGGCGAACTCATCGCCCGCGAGCCGGCCGATCACTGCATCCTTGCTCAAATTGCGCGTCAGCCGTTCGCTCAAGATCTCCAGGGTTCGATCGCCGGCTGCGTGGCCGAAGGTGTCGTTGACCTCCTTGAAGCGGTCCAAGTCCAGGTACAACAACGCGAGGGAGCGTTGATTGCGCCGCGCGCGGGCAATCGCCTGCTGCAGCAAATGCTGGAACTGCATGCGGTTCGGCATCTTGGTGAGCGTGTCGTAGCGCGCCAGGTAACGGATGCGGCGTTCGGCGCGCTTGCGCTCCGTGATGTTGCGCGCGACGTAGATGTTGCCCTGAAACTGCGGATCTTCCGAATCGATCGCCGAGCTCGCCATGGAAACCGGAATGGTCTGACCACTCGCCGTGCGCAGCACGGTCTCGCGCGCCTCCTGCGCGGAATGCGTCGGGTCGAACGCACTGCGATGTACCTCATCGATGAAGCCGAGCAATGGCTTGCCGACCAATTCCTCGGAGGAGTAGCCCAGCAGCGATTGCGCGGCTTCATTGCAGCTCTTGACGATGCCCTCGGGCGAGGTCACGAACACCGCGTCGCTCAGGCTGTTGAGAACGGTGTTCAGGTAATTCTTCGTGATCGTCGTTTCGTTCAGGTTCTGACGCATGCGCTCGAGCGCGAATTGCAGATCGCCGAGCTCGTCGCGCCGCACGACCGCGAGAGGCCGGGTGTAGTCGCCGTCGCCGATCCGATCCGCGCTCTTCACCAGTGCCGCGATGGGACCGGAGAGTCTGCGCGCGATGAGCCAGGCGCCCAGCAGCCCCATGATAAAGAGCGGCACCGTGATGATGGTGAACACGCCGCGAATGCGCTTGGTCTGAATTCCCTGCTTGCTCAGCAATTGCGTACGAATGCTCGACAAGGTGTCCTGCATTTCAGCGCGGCTCATCCAAATTTCGAGAATCCCCGCGCGTTGTAAATCCGTCCGCAGAACAAACGGACCCGAGCCGGTCGGCTGGGCCTCGGGGTTGCTGCCGGAATAAAGAATATCGTTGTGCGCGCCCCACACCTCCACCCGTTCGATGTCGCGCTCGTCGAGAAGCCGGGCGGCAACCGCAGCCACCGCCGCGATGTTGCCTTCTTTCAGGGCCGGAGCGAGGGAAGTACCGGTGATGTTGCTCAGGGACCGCGCGCGGGCCTGAAGATCGGATTCCAGCTTTTGTTCGACCGTGGCGTAGGTGAGCTGATTGGCATCGGAAGTGTTGACCCGATGCTCGTAGTACGCGAGTCCGCCGAGAATCAACGCAAGCACCGCGCTTACCCCTAAGGCAAGCAGCAAATAGCTCGTTTTGAGGCTTCGTGCCATCGATTGTCTCGTCCGCCGTCTCTTAACCGATAATCATACCTGTTCAGGCCAACCCCCATAAGGGGCGAGGGTACAATCGAGGCTCATGGCCGGTTCCTATGCGAATTGATATCTATTCCGACACCGTCTGTCCCTGGTGTTATTTGGGGAAGCGGCGCTTCGATCTCGCGGTCGCGACGCGTCACCAATACGAACCCGTGGTGACCTGGCGGCCCTTCGAGCTGAATCCCGACGTGCCGGTCGAGGGCGTCGACCGCGAGACCTTCATGGCGGCCAGAATGTCGGACCAGGCGCGGCTGGAACAGAGCCATGCCGAGCTAGAGCGCCTCGGGGAAGCCAGTGGTATTGAATTCCGCTTCGACCTGATTGACCGCATCCCCAACACTCGCCGCTCGCATCTATTGATCGCGCATGCGGCGCGCTTCGGACTCCAGGCAGCGGTCAAGGACCGCATCATGAGGGCCTATTTCGAGGAGGGCAGCGACATCGGCGACCTCGACCAACTGGTGCGATTGGCCAGCGAGGTGGGCCTGAGCGCCGCGGAGGCACGCAACGCGCTGATTTTGAGGGTGGGTCAGGATGGTGTCGTCGCGGCGGAACGTCATGCGGCCGTGCTCGGCATCACCGGCGTCCCGACTTACATATTCGACGGCCAATACACCATATCCGGCGCTCAGGAAGTGGGCATTTTCGCCCGAGTGTTCGATCAGGTGGCCGAGTTCGCCTCCGCCCGCGGCGTGGCCTCGTGAACGAGGACGAGTTGACCGGCCAGGTACGCACGCATATAGCCGCCGTTGCCCATCCCCAGTGTCTGCTGCATGCGCAAGCCGTGGCGCCGTTTTTGAATTTGCGGCGCGCCGCCCAGGCGGACGGAATCGATTTGGTGCCCATGAGCAGCTTTCGCGATTTCGCCCGCCAGCTCGCGATTTGGAACGGCAAATTCAGCGGCGAGCGGTCGATGTACGACGCCTCTGGAGAAGCGCTCGATGCCGCCGAATTGACACCGTGGGAACGCATCCAGGCCATTTTGCTGTGGTCGGCGCTGCCGGGTGCGAGCCGCCATCACTGGGGCACGGATATTGACTTGGTTGACGGCAAAGCGACCGCGGCGGGCTATCAAATCAAGCTGTCGCGCGAAGAATTTGCCCCGGGCGGACCATTCGAGGCTCTGGATCGCTGGCTCGCGGCTCACGCGGCGCGCTTTGGGTTCTTTCGTCCCTTTCAGGGCGTGCGTTCCGGTGTGCAACCCGAACCCTGGCATTTCAGTTTTGCGCCCATTGCGGAAAAGGCGAGGCGACGCTTGAGTCCGGGGGTTTTGCGAGCGGCCATTGCCGCCGCGCCGTTATTGGGAAAGGACGTGGTGCTCGAGCATCTCGACGAGCTGCACGCGCGCTACGTGGCGACGATCGATCTGCCCTAGATCATTGAAATGCTAAGCCCAGAGCTCTTTCAGCCGATTCAGCATCAGGCCGCGAACCTGATTGATCTGCGTGTCTTCGGAGGTAAAGAGCGGCGGGTTGCGGCGGAGCATCGGCCAACGCTCGGTGCGCAACACGCGGTGCAGGTAGCCCACGTTGCGCTCGATGGCCTCAAGATACGGATTTTTACCGCCGAACAGGCATTCTACGTGGCGGTAGGCGTGTTCGAACTCGCCTTCGAGGCGTGCGACGAATGTTTCGCGCACAAACTCGGGTGTCTGACGCAATAAATCCAATCCCGAGCTGTAGCGCACATTGAGCGAGCCGTCGATGCCGGTGGTGGCCGCGACTCCGCCCAGGACGAACTCCGGATAAAGCCGATCGCGGCATTTCTCGAGATAGCAGCGGTCTGCCATTTGCGCGATCAAATCCGCGGTGCCGAGCAGATGCCCCAGCTTGCGATCCTTCGGATCCGCGAGCTGAATCATATTGAGCTTGATTTCGTAACCGGTGAAATGGACGATGCGCGTGGCGACCGGCACCCAGGTTTCCATGCCGATGCTCGGCAAGTATCGTGCGAGAAAACGCGCGCTGCGCGTCACATGATATAGCGTGAACTCCGCGCCATTGCTGTGCTGGCGATCGTCGAACTCTCGAATGTAGCCGGCGTCATGAAATAGCGACGTGACCAGCGCCATGCTGGCGCGTTCGCCGCCGAAGCGCAGACGGCTGTCGACGTTGCGGTCATGGCCGACCAAAAGCCGCGCCATGGCGAGGGTCATGTCGAGCGAGTGCTGGCGATCGTGGTAAAGCGTGTCGACGCCGTGGTAGCCCGGCATGCGGCCGGTAAAAAGCTTGTCGAAGTCTTCAAAGGCGACCGCGACCTTGTCGAAGTAATCCGCCGGCCACGCTGTTGTGAAGAGTTCACGGACCGCGGCGGTGACCGCAGCGGTGGAGCTGACTTGAACGGAATTCGCGACGTCGTAATCGTTACGTCTGAGGTCGTACATCAAGGAGAGTTTAGGCGCTACGGGCCGGGGGCGCCACGTGCCTGCTTCTCCTTTGGACGCAGCTCACAGTATTAAGTCAACCGCTGGACCTGAAAACCCGGGATTTAGTAAACTTTGATCCCCCCGAATTTGTCGCGTACCCGGCGCGCGAGCGTCGCATAACCCAGCCAAAATCCGACCGCCAAACCGGCGGCAACGGAGATGCCCGCGATCACCGGCCAGCGGGGTCCCGCGGCGGCCTGGATTGCCGCCAGCGGACCGGACGCCGGCGACAAGGTGACCGCCGGGGCGGAACCTGCGGCCCGGGCCGCATCCAATTCACTTTGCTTTGCAGCAAGTTCCGACTTCAATCGCTCCACTTCGCGGCGTGCGGCCGCTTCGGCCAGCGCCGGCGTGGTTGCACGCGTCTGATCCAGCTCCTCCTGGAGTCGTTTGACTCGAACGACGGCGGGCTCACTGGTGGTCAAAAACGTCGACTTCACCCAGCCGGTCGTTCCGTCGCTCAGTCGAACCTGCGTGAAATCCCCGTTTTGTGCCAGTGTCTCCACGCTGGTTCCGGAATGCAGCGTGGCAAGGCGTTGTCCCTGGCTGTTCTGCTCGGCGTAGACGCCAAGCACGAGTTCATCGCTCACATAGGCGGTGGCGGCCACGCCCTGCATCGACAGCAGCGCCAGCGGCAGCGCGGCCGGCCACTTCACGCGGCGATCCCGGTTTGCTTGAGCAGCGGTCGAACATCGGGCTGGCGCCCGCGGAAGTGGACAAACGCGTCCATGGCATCGACACTGCCGCCTCTGCTGAGGATGGACTCGCGAAAGCGCGCCGCCGTGTTGGCGTCGAAAACACCGGCTTCCTCGAACGCTTCGAAGGCATCGGCGGCGAGCACTTCGGCCCATTTGTAACTGTAATAGCCGGCCGCGTAGCCCCCCGCGAATATATGCGCGAAGCTTGCGGGCATGCGGTTGAACGGTGCCGGCGGCACGACCGCCACCCGCTGCCGCACGGATTCAAGCGTTCCGGCCACATTCGCGCCCACTTTGGGATCGAAGTTGGCGTGCAGCTCAAAGTCGAATGTCGCGAGCTCGATTTGCCGCAACGTATCGAGCGCCGCATTGAACGTGCGCGTGCCCAGCAGGCGCTGCAGCATATCGACCGGCAGCGGCTCTCCCGTGTCAATGTGCGCCGAGATCAGGGGCAGGACCTCGGCACGCCACACGAAATTCTCCATGAATTGACTCGGCAGCTCCACCGCATCCCACGCGACGCCATTGATGCCCGCGATGCTGGGATACGCCACCCGCGTGAGCATGTGATGCAGTCCATGCCCGAATTCGTGAAACAGAGTGATCACTTCATCGTGCGTCAGCTGCGACGGTTGCGGACCCACCGGAGCGGTAAAATTGCAGACCAGCTGCGCCACGGGCAGCGCCGTGCCGGACGGCAGCGCTTTGGCGACCACGCACTCGTCCATCCAGGCGCCGTTGCGTTTCTCACTGCGCGAATACGGATCGAGGAAGAAGCCGGCCACGACGCGTTGATCCTTATCGAGCAAATCATAGAAGCGCACGGTCGGATGCCAGACGGCGACATCGCTACGCTCGCGAACGCTGATGCCGTAGAGCCGCTGCGTCAGCACGAACAAGCCGTCCAGGACCTTGGGCAGCGGAAAATAAGGCCGCAGCGCCTCCTGGGAGACCTTGTAGCGGCTCTCTTGCAGCCGCTCGCTGTAGTAGGCCATGTCCCAGGCATTGAGCTTGCGGCCGGCAAATTCCTCGAGCCCCAGGAATTCCTCGCGCGCCGCCGGCCGGCAGCGCCGCGCCAGATCGTCGAGAAAGGCCAGCACCTGCTTGCTGCTCTTGGCCATGCGCGTGGCCAGCGCGTAGTCCGCAAAATTAGGAAAGCCCAGCAGCTTCGCGAGTTCGTCGCGCAGCGGCAGAATCTCCGCGATGATGCCGTAGTTGTCGAAGCGCCCCGCGCTCGGACCCAGCTCCGAGGCACGCGTGATCCAGGCTTCGTAGATGTCGCGGCGCAGCTGCTCATTTTCAGCGCTGGACATGATGGTCATGTAGGTGGGTTGATCGAGCTTGAACAGCCACCCCGCTCGATTGGCCTCGCGCGCATCGGCCGCGGCGCGATCGATGGCATTGCTCGGCAGACCGGCCAGTTCTGCACTGTTGGTCACGCTGCGCGTATAGGCGCGCCCCGCGTCGAGCACGTTTTCGGAAAACTTGGTCGCCAGGTGCGCCAGGCGTTGCGCCACTTCGCGATAGCGGGTTTTTTGGTCGGCCCGCAGGTCGACTCCGGCCAGTCGGAAATCGCGCAGCGCGTTTTCCAGCAGCTTGCGCTGCGAAGGATCCAGCGCGTCGCCCTCCGCCTGCAACACATGGGCGTAGGCGGCTTGCAGCGCCGTGTTCTGCCCCAGCTCCGATGAATATTCCGTCAGCAGCGGCACGCATTCGTTGTACGCTTCGCGCATCTCCGCGGAGTTCGCAACGGCGTTCAGATGCGAAATCGGGCTGAACACGCGGCTCAAGCGGTAGCTCAGCTCCTCGACCGGCACCACCAGCGAGGCGAACGTGGGATTGCCTTGCGCGGTCAGTTCTGCGAGGCGCGCGCGATTCTCCGCCAGCACCTTTTCAAGGGCGGGACGCGCATGGCGCGGCTCGATACGCCCGAAGTCCGGCAGCGCGCCGAGTTCCAGAAGTGGATTGTTCACCCGTCAATTCTAGCAGACACGCGCCGCCACCCGGCCACGGGCGATATGGCAGGCGAACACGTATCATTGGCGTTCGCAGCACCTCCAAGGGGACGAATCCGACCGTGTCCGACCAAGCATTTGATCTCATCAGCATCGGCGGCGGGAGCGGCGGCCTCGCCTGCGCGCAGCGCGCGGCCGAGTTCGGCGCCAAGACGGCGGTTGTCGAACCACATCGTCTCGGAGGAACCTGCGTGAACGTGGGGTGCGTGCCCAAGAAAGTCATGTGGAATGCGGCGAGCGTCGCCTTGAGCCTGCACGACGCGAGTGACTATGGTTTCGACGTCAAAGTGGGCGAGAACGATTGGGCGGAAATAAAGCGCAAGCGCGATGCTTATGTACTGCGCTTGAACCACATCTATGAACGCAATCTGGCGGCCAAGGGTGTGGCCTACGTCCGCGGAGCGGCCCGTTTCGTGGATGCACACACCGTTGAGGTGAACGGGCAGCGCTTGAGCGCGCGTCACGTGGTGATTGCGACGGGCGGCAAGGCGATGTGGCCGCAGATCCCCGGCGCCGAGCTCGGCATCAGCTCGGACGGCTTTTTTGACCTCGAGACCCGGCCGCAACGGGTCGCCGTGGTGGGCAGCGGCTACATCGCCTGCGAACTGGCCGCATCCTTTCAGGAACTCGGCAGCCAAGTGGAGCAGTTCGTCCGCAAGGATCGCTTGCTGACGAACTTCGATGTGATGCTGGGCAAGTCTCTGATGCGCGAGGTTCGCTCCCAGGGCATGATCGTTCATGAACGCGCGGTGCCGGCCGCCGTGCGCGACGCCTCGGGCAAGAAAACCCTTGTGGCGGCCGACGGGCGCGAATTTGCAGGCTTCGATTGCGTGCTGTGGGCGATCGGCCGTGAGGCAAATGTAGCGAGCCTCAATCTGCAGGCGGCGGGCGTTGCCATCGATGACGGCGGCTTCATCGTCACCGATACTTTTCAAAACACCAATGTGGCGGGCGTCTACGCGATCGGCGATGTCACGGGACGCGCGGCCCTGACGCCGGTGGCCATCGCCGCCGGCCGGCGCCTGAGCGATCGGCTATTTGGCGGGCTCCGTGAGCGGCATTTGGACTACAACCTGATCCCGACGGTAATCTTCACCCACCCGCCCATCGGCACAGTGGGTGCCACTGAAGCGGAGGCGCGCGCTCAGTACGGCGACGCGGTAAAGGTGTACGTCGCCGATTTCACGCCCATGTATCACGCGCTGACGACGCGAAAAACTCACACAGACATGAAACTGGTTTGCGTCGGACCCGAGCAGCGCATCGTCGGCTGCCATATCCTCGGGCTGGGCGCCGACGAAATGCTGCAGGGATTTGCTGTGGCGATTCGCATGGGCGCCACGAAGGCGGACTTCGACGATACGGTGGCCATACACCCGACGAGCGCGGAGGAACTAGTCACTATGCGCTAGGAGGGTAAGAAGACTCAAGGCACGAAGGCAACAGTGCCTTGAGCCTTCTTACGCCTCCGGACGAAAACTCGAGCCTATCAACCCTCTCGCGCATGCGATATTGAGCGATCTTGAACGACCTAGGGGAATGGGAAGCTTCAAGGCACTGTGTCTTCCGTGCCTTGAAGCTTTCTATCCCCTAGGCGTGCTGCGCCAGTGCCTCGAGCGCGGGTCCCGTGTCAGGCCGTATTCCACGCCAGAGTAAAAAAGACTCCGCGGCCTGCTCGACCAGCATCCCCCACCCCTTGGTGGTACGCGCCGCGTGTAGGGATTTCGCCCACAACGTAAATGGGGTGTGCCCGCGGCCGTAGGCCATGTCGTAACAAATGCTCTCTTCGCTCACCAGCCCGACCGGCATCTCCGGCATCTCTCCTTGCAGGCTCGCCGCCGTGGCGTTGATGATGAGATCGTACGGCGGACCCTCCACCTCGGAGAAGCCGCAGCCGGAAATCTCACCCAAGTCGGCAAATTCCGCGGCCAGCTTGCGGGCGCGCTCCGGCGTGCGGTTGGCAATCACAACTTCGCGCAATTCGCGATCCATTAATGAACCGAGCACGCCGCGAACCGCGCCGCCGGCGCCGAGAATGAGCACGCGCTTGCCAGTGAGGGCGATGCCTAGATTGTTCTCCAGATCGGCCATCAATCCCAACCCGTCGGTGTTATCCCCCAATAGCGAGGTCTGCTCGAAAAACGCGATGGTATTGACGGCTTTAGCCCGCTCCGCCCGCGGCGTCAGTTCATTCACCAGTTCCGCGGCCGCTTGCTTGTGCGGCAATGTGACGTTCAAGCCCTTGAGGCCGCCGGCGAACAAGCGCAGTGCCTCGCCGCGAAAATTCTCCGGCGGGATGTCGAATAGCCGATACACCAGATTTTGGGCGGTTGCCTTCGCGAACATGCCGTGAATGAACGGCGACCAGCTATGGGAGATCGGATGACCTGCGACCCCATACTGATCAGGCGTCTCTGACCCCACGCTCGAGTTCACTTAAGCGATCCACTCCGCCGCACGTTTCGCAAAATAGGTCAAAATGCCGTCGGCGCCGGCGCGCTTGATGCACGTGAGTGCTTCCAGTGCGACCGCCCGCTCGTTCAGCCAGCCGTTGCCTGCGGCGGCCATGATCATCGAGTATTCGCCGCTGACTTGGTAGACCAAAGTGGGCATGCCGAACTTGTCCTTTACACGCCGCACGATGTCCAGATACGGCAATCCCGGCTTGACCATTACCATGTCGGCGCCTTCGCTGATATCGAGCGCCACTTCGCGGAGCGCCTCGTCGGAATTGCCGATGTCCATTTGATAAGTGTGCTTGCCGCCGCCTCCCAACTGGGCCGCGGATCCCACGGCGTCGCGAAACGGGCTATAGAAATTGGACGCGTACTTGGAAGCGTAGGCAAGAATGCGCGTGTGCACCAAACCTGCGCTCTCGAAGGCGGTGCGGATTGCGCCGATGCGTCCATCCATCATGTCCGACGGCGCCACGACATCGGCGCCGGCGTCGGCGTGCGAGCGAGCCTGGCGCACCAGTGATTCGACAGTGACGTCGTTCATCACGTATCCATGCTCATCGACGATGCCGTCCTGTCCATGCGTGGTGAAGGGATCGAGCGCGACATCCGTGATCACGCCTAGATTGGGAAATTCCTTCTTTACCGCCCGGACCGCCACCTGCGCGATGCCATCCGGATTCCAGGATTCACGCGCGTCCAGAGATTTTTTCGCCTCCGGAGTGACCGGAAACAACGCGATCGCCGGAATTCTGAGCCGTACGAGAGCCTCGCATTCGCGCAGCAGTTGGTCGACCGGCAGCCGCTCGATGCCGGGCATCGAGGCCACGGGCTGGCGATCGCCGCGGCCCTCGACCACGAAAATCGGATAGATCAGCGAGTCGACGCTCAAGTGGGTTTCACGCATCAAACGGCGGGAAAACTCATCGCGCCGCATGCGCCGCATGCGGGTCTTTGGAAATGAATTGCCGCCCATTCCGGTCATCTTGTATATGACTCCTGCCGTCCAGTTTGCCGCCGCAAAAAGCCTAAGTCCGTGCCCAATCGGCATATTTGACCGTCGGCGGGGCGCGTCTAACGCGGTAGTATTGCGGGAACGATACCTCAAGCCCGGTTTTGATTTATACATGAACGACGAGGCTGGCGGAATTCAGAGACGCACCCGGTTTCAGGCGATATGCCAGTCGCTGCGCCCGGACCTGCTGCGATTCGCCTTTTGGTTGTCCCGCGACCGTGCTTTGGCCGAGGATGTCGTCCAGGAAAGCATGCTGCGGGCATGGAAGGCACAGGATTCCCTATTGGATGAGAGCGCGGCCAAACCCTGGCTGCTGACCATCGTCCGCCGCGAATATGCGCGCACGTTCGAACGCAAGCGCTTCCCAACGGTGGACGTGGACGAACTGATCGCCAAAGAGGAGCCGATGCTGGCCGCCGCCGAGGAACAAGATGTCAGCGATGTGCGCGCCGCCATCATGAAATTGCCCGATGAGTATCGTGAGCCGCTGGTGCTGCAGGTGCTCATGGGTTATTCAACCGCTGAGATCGCGCGCGAACTGGACCTCTCGGGACCGGCGGTGCTGACTCGTTTGCACCGCGCGCGCCGGCAACTGCGCGCGGCCTGCGGCGAGGATACGACTTTGGACCCGCAGGAATGATGGAACATACGCAGTATCGATCCGCGATCCTGGCCGATCCGCACAGCACGGATGCGGAGCTACGCGCGCATCGCGAGGCTTGCGCCGAGTGCCGCGAATATACCGAACGGCTCTTGAGATTTGAGTCGCGGCTCGAACGCGCCTTGCGCGTGGATATTCCGCCCACGGCTGCCGCCGTGCTGCCGTTTGCGCGCAAGGCTGTCCGCGACCCTCGCACGCCGCGGCACTGGATGGCCATCGCAGCCAGCATTCTGCTCGGTGTTGCCATTGCCGGCGGCGTTTGGCTGGCGCTCCCGCAGCGTACCCTCGCCGCCGCCGTGGTCGCGCACATGGCCGGAGAACCGGAAGCCTGGCAGCGCACCGAGGCGGTGGCAGATTCCGAATTGGACACTGTGCTGAAGGACTCGAAGCTTCGTCTCAAGCCCGATGCCGGTGTCGTCAGCTACGCCAGCAGCTGCTCATTCCGCGGATATCGGGTGCCGCATCTTGTGGTGCAAACGCCCGCAGGTCCGGTGACGGTGATGGTATTGGTACATGAATCCGTGCGCAAACCCGTGCAATTCGACGATGAGGGTTATCGCGGAACCATCGTGCCCGTGCCGGGCCATGGCAGCATCGCGGTGCTCATGCGCGGCTTGAAGGTGGGCAGCGGCGAAATCAAACGCGTTGCTGAACGAGTCGACGACTCGATCGTCTGGACGCAATAGGAGCCTGTCCGGAAATATACTCGGACAGGTTTCTAAATACCCACTTCGTTCAACAGGTCGATCAGCCGCCGAGCGCTCGCCGCCAGGGTTGGATGCTCGGCTTCAAACTGCACGGCAACCCGCTCCAAGCGTTCCGGCAAAGACTTGTCGGCGGCTTGTGGTGCAGGGCCCGACGGCTCATCGACCATGCGTTTGACGTCCGGAAGGAGCTCGCCGAGTGATTGCCGTGCCGCGGGATCCTGTTGATGTGCCTTGGCCAGTTCCGCATGCAGTTTGGCAAGCCGCTCGCGCAATGATTTCGGATCCATAAGCTTATCCTCTGAAGAGCATGCGTCATTGTGCCATTCGTTCAGGTGTTAGGCGCGCGACTTCGACGTAGCCTGCGCCGGCCGCCGCAATTGCTTGGTGAATCGCGCCGTAGGCATCGCGAAGAAATTCATCGGCGCCATAGGGCGGATTGACGATCATGAGTCCGCTGCCCGCGAGCCCCAGCCCGGCATCGTCCGGATGAATCGCGAGATCCGCTATCAGCATTTTGGGAATTTGCAGCGCCTCAAAGCGGGTGTGCACCATCCTGCGCTGCGTCGCGCTGCGGATGGGGTACCACATCAAATAGATTCCGCCCGGCCAGCGCCGGTAAGCCTCGCCAAACGCCTGCAGCATCATCTTGAGTTCATCGAGGCTTTCGTAGGGTGGATCGATCAGCACCAGCCCGCGGCGTTCCTCGGGCGGCAGGAATGCCTTGAGTGCCGCATAGCCGTCCTCGATCTCGGTGCGTACCCTTCCTAAGGATTCGATCTCGCGCACCAAGGCGCGGGCTTCGGCGGGCATCAGCTCCACGAACAACGCACGATCCTGCGGACGCAGAGCTTGCGCAATCAAGGCGGGCGATCCGGGATAGCGCGGCAGCCGTTTGCCGCGCCGCGCACGGATTGCCGTGAAATAATCGGCGAGGAATTGATCGCCGAGGCCGTTGACGATGAGGCGCTGTACCCCGCGTTCCGCTTCGGCGGATTTCTGCGCCTCCGGCGCCTGCAGGTCATAAAAACCGCGGCCTGCGTGGCTGTCCAGCACGAAAAACCCCGCGTCTTTGCGCTTCAGCGCATTCAGGCAGTACAGCAGTCCGACGTGTTTTGCGACGTCGGCAAAATTGCCTGCGTGGTAGATGTGGCGGTAGTTCATGCGCCATTGTGCCTGCGTCCGACAGTGCGCGCCAAAGCCTCTCTTGCGAATGCATCGTCAAGTGTGCAGTCTTGAGTCCACCTATGGATTGCGGGGCGACTAATGAAGAGCGGAATATTCGAGATTGACGGCGTCGAATATCCCGATGCCGATGCGTCGGATCCGGTTGCGTTGGGCTGGATGCAGGACTCGCCGCCGCCGCCGGCAAAATTGATCCGTTTCCAGGATGACAGGTTCCTGGAATTTCCGCAGATTCGTTGGACGCTATCGCACATGCGCGAACTCGCGCCGACCGCCGCCGTTTGGCGCGGCGCCGGCGTGCCGAGCGATCTCGGCGTTGCGCCGCTCGGCGTCCAAGCATCGATCGACGCACTGACATTCGTGGATCTGCATGGCCGCAAGCTCACGTGGGCGCAGTCGCTCAATCACACCTACACGGACGGCATCGTGGTCTTGCATCGCGGCCGGCGAATATATGAGCGCTACTTCGGCGCGCTGCAGGAACAGCGTCCGCACGCCTGCTTTTCGATCACCAAGTCCTATGCCGCCACGCTTTGTGCCGCCTTGATTCACGAAGGCGCGCTGGATGAGGGCAGGACTGTGTCGCACTACCTGCCGGAAATGATGGGCACCGCCTATGAGGATGCAACGCTGCGCCAAGTGCTCGATATGCAAATCGGCGTGGAGTATTCCGAGTTGTATGCTGATCCCAAGGCACATATCTGGGACTACGGGCGTGCGGGGGGCCTGCGCCCGCGCGGCGCGGATTACACCGGACCTCAGAATTTCTACGAATATCTGCGCACCTTGCGCAAGGAGGGCGCGCACGGTGCCGCCTTTGCGTACAAGACCATCAACACGGAAGTCATGTGCTGGGTGATGAAGCGCGTGACCGGCATCGCGCTGCCCGACATGCTGAGCCGGCGAGTCTGGTCGCAAATCGGCTGCGAAGAGGACGGCTACCTGACGGTCGACACCATCGGCGTAGCCATGGGCGGCGGAGGATTGAGCGCCAGCCTGCGTGACCTATGCCGCTTCGGCGAACTCATGCGATGCGAGGGCGCCTGGCACGGCAAACAGCTGATTCCGGCGGAAGTCGTTGCCGATATTCGGCGCGGCTCCGATCCGGCCAAATTTGCCATGGCTGGTTACACGCTGCTGCCGGGCTACTCCTACCGCAACATGTGGTGGGTGTCGCACAACGCGCTCGGTGTGTTCGAGGGGCGCGGCATTCACGGCCAGCGCCTGTACATCGCGCCAAAAGCCGAATTGGTGATCGCGCGATTTTGCTCTCATCCGGTTGCTTCGAGTGCGGCGAACGATCCCATCACGCAGCCGGCATTCGCCGCCGTGAGCCAGCTGGTGATGGCCGGCTAGGAGCCATCCCCGGCGACGGCCGCGGCGCGGTCAGGCCGCTCGGCCATTTAACATCTTGTCGTGGCAGCGCTCGAAATCGCGCGCCAGTTCACAGTTGCAACCGTCGCCGGCGCACGGCATCGGCTACCATTTCCCCAGGATATGTCGAGCCAGGAGAGAGCGCATGAGCACTGTCGCTGCGGAAAGCTTGATCGAATCGCACGAGTACTACGGCGAAGAACTGGTCCGGCGCGCCACGCTGGAGCGCCGCAACTTCGAGCGCAAGTCCGTCTCGATGCACGCCAAAGTGACGGTGCCGGGAATGTCGGTGCTGCCGGGGCATACCGTCGATATGTCGCGTGCCGGCGCCAGCATCACCGTGCCGTTCGAACTCGCGCACGGGCAACAATGCCTCATTGATCTGCAGTTGGAAGCTTGCGGCGAAATCAGCTCCTTCCATATACAAGCCGAAGTACGCTACTGCGTGCCCATGAGCGACGGCCGATTCCGCGCCGGTTTGCGATTCGGCGAAACGGACGCCGCCACTTCCGCGCTCATCGCGGCAATCCTAAAAACTCCCGTCTGAACTCAATAGATCCCGCGCCGCGACATCGCTGCTTGCCCAGTGGGGAAACGCGCGCAAGGCGTCGACGTAGTTGTGGATCACATCGGTGTGGGCGTCCTCTTGCCAGCCTCCTGCCTGGCCGCTTTGCGGCAGGTCGCGAGGCCGGCCTTGCTCATCGATCGAATAGAGCGTGAAGTTGAGCGCCTGGCGCGCTTCACTGGCCAAAATCTGCGAGTCGACGGCCCGTGCATACAGCGCGAGGACCGCGCCGTAAGTTGAATTCACGCCGCCCCAAGCTTGGTGGTCCTCATCCTGCTCATGACATACCACCACGCCGCATTCGCGGTGGGTAAAGTTTGCGCGTACGAAATCAATCAGCACGCGGCAGTCATTCTGCCAGTCACTGTCGAGTGAGTCCTTTTTCTCGAGCAGGTAGCGGGCGAGATTCAAAGGCGCCCAGGCGCTGCGATTGGTGGGCGTGTCGTGATCCTCGAAGAATTGCGCGAACAGCGCGCCGTCGGCGGCGGCGCTCGGAATCTGCCGCTCCTTGATCCATTGCCACAGCGACCCCCGCGGTGCTGCGAATTCGCCGTAGCCGTGCGCCGCGAGCAATTCGTAGAGGCGCAAAATATAAGTCATGTTCCCCGAGATGGGTCCGCGGGCCTCGCCGCTGCGATAGTCGGCGCGAAACGGCCACGGCGAGTGAGCGTCGTCGCCGCTCTGCTGATTCGCAGCCAGCACACGCGCGTTTTGCAGCGCCTGCGCCAGATACTTTGCCTCGCCGGTCGCCTCGAACAGCAGCGCGAGCGCATAGCCGGCGATCCCGCCCTTATCCGGTTGAATCTCATAGGCCCGATCCGATTGCGAACCGCAGTCCGCCGGCTGCGGGAATTGGGCCCGCTTGCCGGTGGAGCGCGTGAACGCCGGATATTTGCCCGTATCCGGCGTGAGCGCTTCGCGCACCAGGTAATCGCCCAGCAAGCGTGCAGTGACGAGCCACGCAGGCTGCTGCTCGCCGCGCAACCCATGAAATTTGAGATACGACAGGATTCCCATGCCGTTTTGCGTGGACGGGATGATATCGGTGCGTTCCGTGCTGGGAGTCCAGCTGGCATCCAGAAACGTCTCGCAGGCAAAGCGTGGATAACCGTGATCGAGCGGACACTGCTGATAGAAATTCATTTCCCGATCCAGCGCCGCGGTCCAGGAGGTCCAGGGCATCAATTGGCCCGATGCATCGAAAATTGCCGTGTGGCCGGCGATGGTCATCGGCGTGTTCATTACCCGGGTCCCTGCATCAGAGCGTGCGATAAAAGAAAGTCGTGTCGCAGAGTCCGCCGCCCGGCAGCAGCGCATAGCCGGGGATGACACCGCAGCGCTGCCAGCCCAGCCTTGCATACAGCCGTTCGGCAGCGCCGCTTGCCGTGTCCAGCACCAGCAGCGTCCTGCCTGCGCGGAGCGCGGCGCTCTCCGCCGCGGCGAGCAATGCCGCGCCGACACCATGCCGCCGCGCCCGTCGATGCACCAGCATTTTCGCGACATCCGCACGGTGCGGCTGATTCTCGACCTGCGCGAGGATTATCTGCACGGTGCCGACAATCTCGCCGGCCGCATTCTCGGCGACCACGAGAATGCGTTCGCCCCGTTCGACCGCGGCAGCCACGCTGCGCCAAAAAGCGTCTGCCGTGGTTCGCGCGATCGGCAACATGAAACTCACCGAGGCGCCGCCTTCGACGCAATCGATGAGCACGTCGCTCAATTCTCGAATCTCGCGATCGCCTGCGGCATCCAGGGTGCGAACGCGAATGGTGTCTGGCACTGCTTTAAGTTCCTCGTTGCGCGCGAAAATCGCGCCGCCTCATCACAAAATACCCTGTAGTTTTTGTCAATTGAAAATCCTCGCGCCGCCGCGCCGCCGATCGCCCGTACAATGGGCGTCGGAGGTGTGTCATGAGGCTGCAGGAACTGCTCGGAATTCAGTTGCCGATCATTCAGGCACCGATGGCGGGCTCGCAGGGGAGCGAGCTGGCGATCGCAGTGTCCAATGCCGGGGGCCTGGGCTCGTTGCCCTGTGCGTTGCTCACCGTGGATGCCATGCGGACCGAATTGGCGGCAATTCGCGGCCGGACGGACCAGCCCTACAACGTCAATTTCTTTTGTCACACTCCGCCCATTGTCGATGCCAAGCGTGAAGCGGCGTGGCGCGAGCTGTTGTCTCCCTACTTCAGGGCACACGGCATCGATGCGAGCGAGACCTCCGACGGGCCGTTGCGCGCCCCGTTCAGCGCGGCGGCGGCGGATGCGCTGGAGGAGTTCCGCCCCAAGGTGGTCAGTTTTCATTTCGGGCTGCCGTCGGCGGAATTGATCGCGCGTGTGAAATCCTGGGGCTCGAAGCTGCTCTCATCGGCGACGACCGTCGCGGAGGCGCTATGGCTGGAGCGTCAAGGCGTCGATGCCATCATCGCCCAGGGCGCCGAGGCCGGAGGCCATCGCGGCATGTTTTTGTCGGAGGACTTGACCACGCAAGTAGGGACCTTTGCGCTGTTGCCGCAAGTCGTTAAAGCGGTTCGTACGCCGGTCATCGCTGCCGGCGGAATCGCGGACGCGACGGGCGTGGCGGCGGCGTTGTCGCTGGGCGCGGCGGGCGTGCAACTCGGCACTGCTTACTTGCTCTGCCCGGAGGCCAAAACCAGCGCCGTACATCGCGCGGCCCTGAAGAGCAGGCACGCCTGGCATACCGCACTGACCAACCTGTTTTCGGGCCGCCCGGCGCGGGGCATCATGAATCGCCTCATGGCCGAACTAGGTCCCATCTACGACGCCGCACCGGCTTTCCCCCTGGCCGCCAACGCGCTGGCGCCGTTGCGGAAAAAAGCCGAAAGTGCCGGCGTGGGGGATTTCTCCCCGATGTGGGCCGGGCAGAACGTCAGCGGCTGCAAGGAAATCCCGGCGGCGGAATTGACCCGGGCCCTGATTCGCTGAGGAATTTCATATGCCTCGAAACATCAGCAGCGAGGCGGCCCATGGCGCTCGGCGCAACCGTCCATAGTTTCAAGATCGATCTCGCCGATTCGGATCGCGGCATTTATGCACCGTTGGACCTGCGCGTGGCGCGGCATCCGTCCGAGACGGAAGAGCACCTGCTGACGCGCGTTCTCGCTTACTGTCTGGAGTACACCGAGGGCATCAGCCTGTCCAACGGTCTGTCCGACCCCGATCAGCCGGCAATATCGGTACGCGATCTGACCGGCGTATTGCGCGCGTGGATCGATGTCGGCGCGCCCGAGGCCGCGCGCCTGCATCGGGCCGCAAAGCTCGCGCCGCGAGTGGCGGTGTATACACACAAGGATGCCGAACAGCTCGCCGCTCGCCTCAGTGCGGAGAGGATCCACCGCGCGGAGGCATTGGAATTGTATGCGGTGGATCGGGATTGGCTGGCGACGCTCACGCCGCGGCTGGCCCGGCGCATGGAGTTCGCGCTCACCGTAGCCGACCGCCACGTGTATTTGTCCCTTGGCGCAGATACCATCACCTGTGCCATCCGCAGGGTGGGACTGGGTCCGGGGAATACCAGGACAGGCTCCTAGGAGCCGGCGAGCTCCGCCAGATAGTTTCGCGGACGAAGGTATTCATACAGTCTGGCTTCGGGCGATCCCGGCGCAGGACGCCACTCGTATTCCCAGCGCACGATGGGCGGCAGGGACATCAAGATGGACTCCGTGCGGCCGCGCGATTGCAACCCGAACAAGGTACCGCGATCGTAGACCAGGTTGAATTCGACATACCGGCCGCGCCGGTACAGCTGAAATTGACGTTCGCGATCCCCATACGGCAGATCCCTGCGCCGTTCCAAGATGGGCACGAAGGCCGGCAGAAAGTGATCGCCGACGCTGCGCTGAAACGCGAAGCAACGGCTGAATCCGCCTTCATTCAAATCGTCGAAGAACAATCCGCCGACACCGCGGGTCTCGTTTCGATGCGGCAGAAAAAAATAACGGTCGCACCAATCCTTGTATCTCTGATAAACGTCCGTGCCGAACTCCTGACAGGCGTCTCGCGCGGTTCGGTGCCAGTGAAGCACGTCCTCATCGTAGGGATAGTAGGGTGTCAGGTCGAAACCGCCGCCGAACCACCAGACCTCCGGCCCGCTTGCCGGGCGTGCGACGAAGAAGCGGACATTGCAATGGGTCGTGGGCACATGCGGGTTGCGCGGATGGAACACCAGCGACAATCCCATCGCTTCGAAAGGCGCGCCGGCAATTTCAGGACGTTGATTCGACGCCGAGGACGGCATCCTCTCGCCGAACACATGCGAGATCGAAACGCCGGCGCGCTCGAACGTCGCGCCGTCGCTCAAGATGCGGCTTTCGCCGCCGCCGCCTTCCGGGCGTTCCCACGCGTCGTGCCGAAATTTCACCGAATCGATCTTCTCGACCGCGGCGGTGATGCGGTCCTGAAGCTCATGCAGGTAGCGCTTGATCGCGGATGCGTCTGCCGGTTCTAGTTTTGGCATTGGCCCTTACGCCTTCTTTTTTGCAGGCCTCTTCTTGGCCGTCGGCTTAGCCTTAGCCTTGGGCTTGGGCGGCGCAACCGGCTTGACCGGCGCCTGCTTGTTCACGGCAGCCTTCTTTCCCTTGGCGGCAAGCTTTACCGGGGACGGGGCGGAGGGAGCGTCCGGCGTCGCGCCTTGCGCCGATTTGGCGCCCACCGCCTTGGTTTTCGGCGCAAACTTCGAGCCTTTCGCGCCCTTGCGCCCCCACTTGCCGCGTTCGGGTGCTGCGGCGAGCAGCGCTTGGCATTCTTCCAGTGTCAGGCTTTTCGGGTCCTTGTCCTTGGGGATTTTCGCGTTACGCGCCTTATCGGTGATGTAGGGTCCGTAGCGCCCGTTGAGCACTTGGATGCCGGCGTCAGGGAAATCCAGAATCAGCCGGTTGGCATCCGCGATTTCCTTTTCACGAATTACCTCGAGCGCACGCTCCAGGGTGATCTCATAGGGATCGTCGGTCTTGAGCGAAACGTATTTGGCGCCGTATTTCACGTAGGGACCGAAGCGTCCGACATTCGTGGTGATTTCATCGCCCGCCGCAGTGGTGCCTAACTTGCGCGGCAGTTTGAACAACTCCATGGCCTGCGCGTGGGTGATCTGGTCCATTTTTTGGCCGGGGCGCAATCCCGCGAATCGGGGCTTGTCCTCATCATCCTTGGTGCCGATCTGCACGAATGGGCCGAAACGCCCCATGCGCACACTCATCGGCTTGCCGCTCGCCGGATCAACCCCTAAGTCTCTCGCCTGGGCCACCTCCTCGCGGCTGACCGATTTTTCGGTGTGCTTCACGAGGTCGATGAACGGCTTCCAAAATTTGTCCAGCAGCGGCACCCATTCCTGCTCGCCGCTGGCGACCGCGTCCAACGAGTCTTCCATCTTTGCCGTGAAGTCGTAATCCACGTAAGTGGTGAAGTACTGAGTCAGGAAGCGGCTGACGATCTTGCCGATGTCCGTCGCGGTAAAACGGCGGCTCTCGATGTCGACATACTGACGGTCGCGCAGCGTGGAGATGATCGACGCGTAGGTCGAGGGCCGTCCAATACCGTACTCCTCCAGCGCCTTGACCAGCGAGGCCTCGGAGAATCGCGGCGGCGGCTCGGTGAAATGCTGGCTCGGCACGATGCCGACCAGCTTGACCCGATCGCCCTCTTGCATGGGGGGCAGCACATGATCGGAGTCATCTTCGACGGCGTCATCCAAGCCTTCCTGGTACACGGATATGTATCCGGGTTTGACCAGCGTTGAGCCGTTGGCCCGCAGCACGGTGCGCTTCGGTCCTTCCGCGCCGGCGCGCATTTCCACCGTGACCGTGTCGAATATCGCCGGCGCCATCTGGCAGGCGACGGTGCGTTTCCAAATCAGCGAATACAGCCGAAACTGGTCGGACTCGAGCTTGTTCTCGATGTCCCCGGGCAACACGCTGACCGCGGTCGGGCGAATGGCCTCGTGCGCCTCTTGAGCGTTTTTCGACTTGGTTTTGAAGATGCGCGGCTCTTCGGCCAGGCCCGCCTGGCCGTACAGTTGCACGATGACATCGCGGATCTGGCCGATGGCTTCTTGCGCCAAGTTGAGCGAATCGGTGCGCATGTAGGTGATGAGACCCACCTGACCTTCACCGATGTCGACACCTTCGTAAAGCTGCTGCGCGACACGCATGGTTTTTTGTGCGCTGAAGCCCAGCTTGCGCGCCGCTTCCTGCTGCAGCGTGGAGGTTGTGAACGGCGGCGCCGGATTGCGTTTGCGCTGCCGGCGGTCGACCGACAGAACCGTGAGCTCGCCTTTGGCGGCACCTTCCAGGGTGCGCTGGACGTCCTGAGCTTGCGCCTCGTTGGTGAAGCTGAACTGCTCGACCTTTGCGCCCTGGAACTCGACCAGCTTGCCGGGGAATTTTTGCTCGGAATGCTCCAGCTCCGCGTCGATGGTCCAGTACTCGCGGGCCACGAATGCCGCGATCTCATCCTCGCGCTCGCAGATCATGCGCAATGCCGGACTCTGTACGCGGCCCGCCGACAGACCCGGCCGCACCTTCTTCCACAACAGCGGCGATAGATTGAAGCCCACCAAGAAATCCAGCGCGCGACGCGCCTGCTGCGCGTTCACCAGATCCACGGAAAGCTCGCGCGGTGCAGCCATGGCCTCCCGCACGGAGTTCTTGGTGATCTCGTAGAAGACAACGCGGCTCACTTCCTTGCCCTTGAGCTCGCCTTGGGATTTCAACAGCTCATGCAGGTGCCAGGAAATCGCTTCGCCCTCGCGATCCGGATCGGTCGCCAGAAACAGCGCTTTGGCCTTTTTCAGTGCGCGCGAAATCGCATCGACGTGCTTCTGATTGCGTTCGACCACCTGATACTTCATCGCGAAGCGATGCTTGGGGTCGACGGCGCCTTCTTTCGGCACGAGATCGCGGACGTGCCCATAGGAAGCGAGCACTTCGAAGTCCTTGCCGAGGTATTTCTTGATGGTCTTCGCCTTGGCAGGCGATTCCACGATAACGAGATTGCTGCTCAAAGGGGTCTAATGCAAAGCGTCGGTGCGCTCTTCGAAGACCAGATCTTCCATTTGCGCGTATGCGGACTCCTGGCCGGGCTGGCTGAAAAGAACCATCAGCACGACCCATTTCACCTGCTCGATATCGATTTCGTCAGCCTCGAGGGCCATCAAGCGATCGATCACCAATTCGCGCTCCGCGCCCGAGAGGATCCGCACATTTTCCAGGTACATCAAATAACCTCGCACGTCCGTGTCCAGCCGCACCAGCTCTTGGCTGCTGAACACCCGCACCGCCCGCGCGGTGGCCTCGGCAACCTTGCCGAGCTGTTCGCCCGATAGCCCATCAAGCCATTCCAGAGCCCGCTCGATGTCAGGTTCGGCGAATCCGGCTTTGTCCAATTCGAGCTTCAGCGTATTTCGATCGGGCCGCGGCTCATCGTCGGTACTCATATAATTCTCGAAGAGATAGATGAGTAGATCGAGAACGTTATCTTTCACCTCCGGCTCCTAACGACTCGGGAGTAACGGCCCCCGGGGGCGGCCTGAACGTGGCCTTCTAGCTCGAGGATCAGCATCATCGAGGACACGGCTTCTGCTTTGAATCCGGTACGAACCACCAACATATCGAGGTCCGCTGGATCAAAGCCGAGCGCATCTAACAAGATTTTGTGTTCCTTGTCCATGCCCGTTTCTAAATCGCCGGCCCGATCTTGGGCGTCGGAGGCGCGGCGGACGCCTTCGAAGAAAGCGGAAAAGTTCAACTCGCTCAATATGTCAGCAACGGTTTCCGTCAATTTTGCACCCTGGCGGATCAGTTCGTGGCAGCCGCGGCTCAAGGGGTTGTGAATCGAGCCCGGAACCGCGAACAGTTCGCGGTTTTGGTCGGCCGCCAGCCGCGCCGTGATCAAGGATCCGCTGCGGCGCGCGGCCTCGACCACCAGCGTGCCCAGACTCAAGCCCGCGATGATGCGATTTCGTTGCGGAAAGTTCGCGCGTCGCGGCGGGGTGCCGAGCGGGAATTCGCTGATCAAAGCGCCTTGCAGGCGGATCTCCTCGCTCAATGCCTGATTGCTGCGCGGATAGATGCTGTCGATGCCGCTGCCGAGCACCGCAACCGTGATGCCTTGGGCCGCGAGGGCTCCCCGGTGCGCGGCGCTATCGATGCCTTCGGCGAGACCGCTGGTGATCCCGAGCCCGCAAGCCGCCAGCGACTCGGCAAATTCGAATGCGGTGTCGCGGCCCGCCGGCGTCGGATTGCGGCTTCCCACGATCGCGAGCTGCGGATCGTTCAAGATGTCGGCATTGCCGGCGACATACAAGACGATCGGGCGGTGTTCCAGCCCGCGCAGCGCGGCCGGATACCGCCGGTCGGTGAACGCCACGAGATCATGCCGCGGACTCTCTATCCAGGCGCGTTCTGCGGAGCTGCTTGCGGCGGCCGCACTGCTCAAGAACTCGCATGCCGCCGCGGGAATTCCCGCGCAACGGCGCGCCTCGTCGGAGGATTCGATGAAGCCGGAGATGCCGCTCAAGCGTTCGAAGGCGGCCGACAGGGTGGCGGCGTCGAGAGCAGGCGCGCGCGACAGCGCCATCCACGCAAACACGTCGGCGGCCCATTGCATCGGGCCGATTATCGCGCAGGCAATGAAGGATCTTCAGCGCGCTATCGCGCGCTGAACATCGAGATTCTCAGGTCGTCTTACGGGTTTTGGATCTTATCCCCGACGCGAATCAGATTCGTGGCTTCCATGATCAGGCCGTAGCTGATGTTGTCGAATGTCTTGAACACCATGAACGTGCCGGTGCGCTCGGAGGGAAGCGCCACTTTCTTCGCGCCCAGCCTATCGAGATTGAAGAAGCCTTTCTTGTCGGTATCCGCGACCAGCGGGCCGGTATCGAATACGCCGAGCACGTTGCCCGGCGCCAGGCCGTCGCGTGCGCCGCGATTGACCACAACGACCTCGTACTGGCCGATGATGGTCACGCCGTTGGAGACGGCAATGATGCGGCCATTGGTTTTGACCCGCGGTGCGCTCGGAATGAAGTCGAGCGGCACATCGACGCCACCCGGGATGAGCTTGTCGCCCGCGCGGGATTCACGCGCGGATTCGGTCATGATCAGCGTCGTCGGGTCGCCTTGGCGGGTCACGTGGCCCGAACCGGTGAAGATGCCGTCGTAACCCAAGACGCGATTGTCGTCCGGATCGATCAACGGATCGCCGACTCGCACCACATTGTAATGAGAGCCGAGTTCCGCCGGGCTCGTGAAGCCGCGCGCGTACACGGTATCTCCTTCGGACATGACGACGTGCAGGTCGCGAGTCGCGAGGACATAGGGTGCAAGTTTGATTTGCTCCCGATCGAGCACGCTTGGCTTGGACATGAATGCGGCCACCGTCGCGTACGGAATGGTGGTGATCGCTGCATCGAGGGGCTCACTACGAACCCGCGGTTCAACGCGGACGCCATCGCCGCGCTCCAAGTTTCCGCGCTGCAACACGATTTGAGGCCGGCCGTCGATAAAGACCAGGCGCAAGGTGTCGCCGGGATAGATCAAGTGCGGATTATGAACCTGAGGATTGACCTGCCAGATCTCGGGCCAATACCAGGGATCCCGGAGGAAAACCTTGGCGATACCCCACAAGGTATCGCCGCGCTTCACCACATAGCTGTCGGGCACGTTGTCGGCCAGCGGGATGCCCTTGCTGGGTACTTCGGTCGTTTCGGTGTGCGTGGAGGGACCGGCCTCAATGGCCGCTTCGATCGAGGTCTTTTCATCGCCGACCACGATGCCTTCTGCCGTGGATTCATTGTTCGTTGCCACCGGCGCCGGGGCCTCCGGCCGGGACGTCGTTGTATGGCACCCGGCGAGCACCGCAACCGCCAAAAATAGGCCTAATGTTCTATGACCTTGCATTCGTTTCGCTCCCATGAGTCAGCTTATGGTTGCAGACTGACTGGTATACTTCCGCCCGGCCGCTCAAGACTGGGACGCATCGCCCGTTTTTGCCTTTTGCCTGACGCTAACCACGTCTTAGGGCATAGGCATTAAGTTAAGCAGCGGCGGAACTTTAGCAACATTCCTGAGCCAAAAACACGATATTGCTCTCATAACTCCCATGACAAAGCTCGTAATTCTGGAGTATCCCGATCCGAGGCTGCGAAAGAAGGCTGCCCCGGTAGTGCAGGTCGATGACGCATTGCGTCAATTTATCGACAATCTCCTCGACACCATGTACTCGGCCAATGGCGTTGGACTCGCCGCCACCCAGGTGGACGTGCATCAACGTGTGATCGTGCTCGACGTCAGCGAGACTCGCGATCAGCCCCTGGTGCTCATCAACCCCGAAATCCTCAGCAAGGAAGGCGAGGGCCCCGCTGAGGAGGGGTGCCTGTCCCTGCCCGGCATTTACGACAAGCTCACCCGTGCCACGCGTATTCGCGTTCGCGCGGTCGGCCGCGACGGCCAGCCATTCGAAATGGACGCGGAAGGGTTGCTGGCCGTCTGCATCCAACACGAAATGGATCATTTGGAAGGCAAGCTATTCGTCGATTACCTCTCCGAACTCAAGCGCACGCTGATCCGGCGCCGCTTGGAGAAAGAGCGCAGGCAACGATCCACGGGCAGCGATTCACGCGCGCACGCGCCGGCTCTTTGAGCCTTGAGCGCCGCTTCTTCCCTGAAGCTGGGCTTCGCCGGCACGCCTGACTTCGCGGTTCCGGCGCTGCAGCGGCTCGCCGCGCTGCATTCCATCGCCGCCGTTTTCACGCAACCGGACCGGCCGGCGGGCCGCGGTCAGACGCTGCACCTGAGTCCCGTCAAGCGCCGCGCGCTCGAACTCGGATTGACCGTGCATCAGCCTGCGAGCTTTAGAACGCCCGAGGCACTCGAGCTGCTGCGAGCCGCGGAGGTCGATGCCATGGTCGTGGTCGCCTACGGCTTGATTCTGCCGCCGGCAGTGCTCGAGCTTCCCAAGTTTGGGTGCATCAATATTCATGCCTCGCTTCTGCCGCGCTGGCGCGGCGCGGCGCCCATTCAGCGTGCGCTGCTGGCGGGCGATCCGGTCACCGGCGTAACCATCATGCGCATGGAGGCGGGGCTCGATACCGGACCGATGCTCGCCTCGCGTGCGGTCAGAATCGATTCGCGCGACAACGCGAAAACGCTGCATGACCGGCTTGCTGCATTGGGCGCCGAGCTCGTTGCGGAGTCGCTGCAGCAGTGGAGCAGCGGCGCAATCCGCGAGGTCATTCAGCCCGCTGTCGGCGTCACTTATGCCGCAAAAATCGACAAGGCGGAGGCGCCGATCCATTGGGAACGGCATGCGGAAGAAATCTCACGCCAGGTGCGCGCGTTCAATCCCGCACCCGTGGCCGAGACCCGCTTCAATGGCGAACAGCTGCGCATTTGGGAGGCAGAACCCATCGAGTCCCCGGATTTGAGCGGCTCAGGCAAGCCGCCGGGTACAGTGCTCACCGCGACGCGCGAGGGCATCGACGTGGTCTGCGGCACGGGCGTCTTGCGTGTTCTCAAGCTGCAATTGGCCGGCCGCAAACCCCTGCCGGCCGAGGAATTCCTGCGGGGACAGCGCCTCGACGGCATGCGCTTCACCCGTATATGAGGGGCGCCGCCGCCAGCGCCCGCTCCCTGTCCGCACACGCCGTGGCACGAGTGCTGCGCGAGGGCGTGACGCTGGACGCGGCTCTCAAGGATGCGCTCGTGGCGGTGGACCCAAAACTTTTTTCGTCGGTGCGATCATTGAGCTATGGCGCGGTGCGCGGCTATTTCCGGCATGAAGCCATTCTCGCCAAGCTGCTATCCGGGCCGGTGCGCGCTCTGGATTTTCTCGTTCGCGCGCTGTTATCCGTGGCGCTGTATGAACTCGAGGACGAACGCACGCCGGAGTATGCCGTCGTCGATGCAGCGGTGCAGACCGCGAAGGCGACGGATGCGATGCGCGCCTCGGGGCTCATCAACGCGGTGCTGCGGCGCTATCTGCGCGAGCGCAAAGCGCTGGATGCGGAAATCGCGCGCAGGCCCAACACGCGTCATGCGGCCCCGATTTGGCTGGCGGATCGGTTTCGTGCCGATTGGCCGGTCCGCTGGACGCAATTGCTGGCGGCCAGCGATGCACAAGCGCCCATGTGGCTGCGGGTCAACAGCCGGCAGACGACCACTGCGGAATACCTGGAGGAGTTGCGAATCCTAGGGCTCGCAGCGCACGCGGAAGAGCGTGTGCCCTTCGCCATCGTCTTGGATGTGCCGTGCGACGTGCACGAGCTGCCCGGCTTCGCGCAGGGTGTGGTCTCGGTACAGGACTTGGGCGCGCAGTGTGTCGCGTTTCCATTGGATTTAAGGGCGGATCAGCGCGTGCTCGACGCCTGCGCGGCGCCGGGAGGCAAAACCTCCTTGATTGCGGAACGGGCGCAGAACTTGAAGAAACTTGTCGCGGTCGACATCGATCCGCATCGGCTGGCCAGGGTGCGCGAGAACTTGAGCCGCGGCGGTTTGCAGGCGCAGCTCGTGGCTGCCGATTCGGCGGACCCCGCGAGTTGGTGGGATGGAACGCCGTTCGACCGTATTCTGCTCGATGCGCCCTGCTCAGGCCTCGGCGTGATCCGCCGCCATCCCGATATCCGCCTGCGTAAGTCCCCGTCAGATATCGACAAATTACCCGAGCTGCAAAGCAGGCTGCTCCGCAGCGCATGGGACATGCTCGCGCCGGGCGGTCGGCTGGTGTACGTCACCTGCACGGTCACGCGCAGCGAAAATCACGGTGTCATTGCCGCGTTTTTGGCGAGTACACCGAACGCGGCGATCGTTCCGGCCGCGGCCTGGGAAGGCTGGCCCGGTTTAGGCGAGGCAGATGACATAGGGCGGCAAATTCTTCCCGGAGAGGCGGGTGCCGACGGCTTCTATTATGCTGCTTTGACCAAAGCATGAACGCCGCGCGCACAAATCCGCAGGATATCGATCGTTCCAGGCGCCGATATCTATTTCCGCTGGTCTGGGCGAGTGCCGCGTGCGCCGTGCTGCTCCTGGCGCGGCCGCTGCACGCGGAAGGATTGTCGGGCCGCTTCGAGATCCGCTCAGCGGATCTCGAACTCAAGGATGGGGTCTATCACTTGAATGCGCGCATCGATCTGCCGATCAGCGAGGCGGTGCGGCGCGGATTGGTGGAAGGAGTGCCCTTGAGTCTGGAAGTCGATCTGGACATCGAGCGTGTGCGGCAGCTGCTGCCGAATTCAAGCGTGGCTGAGCTGACGCAGCGCTACCGCCTGCAGTACAACGCCGTGAGCGCGCGCTACATCCTGCGCAACGAAAACAGCGGCCAGCAGGAATCGCTGGGCACCGTCGATGAGGCGATTGCACATCTCTCCGAGGTTCACAGCCTGCCCGCGCTCGACAAGGCGCTCATCGCCGCCGATCGCCGCTACGAAGGACGCGTGCGCGCCAAGATCGATTTCGGCACCGTGCCCTTTACGCTGCGCCTGCTGATGTTCTGGGTCAGCGACTGGCATCGCGATTCCGACTGGTACGCCTGGACGTTCCAGCCATGATCCGCAAATACGGTTCCACCGTCTTGGGCTGCATCGGCGTGGCGCTGTGGATCGCGGCGCTGTTCATGCTCGCCTCGGCCGTGCAGAACTCCGAGAAATTCGCAAAATGGCTGCCCTGGATCCTGTTGATCAACATCGCCGGCTTGCTCACGCTGTTCGTGCTGCTGGTCGGCAAGCTCGCCCGCTTGGTGCGCGACTACCGCAAGCATGTGCCTGGATCGCGCTTGAAGGGCCGCACGGTGGCAATCTTCAGCGCGCTCGCGGTAGCGCCGATCCTGGTGGTCTACTATTTCGCGCTGCAGTTCTTGAATCGCGGCATCGACAGCTGGTTCGAGAGCGAAGTCAGCCAGGGTTTGTCCGATACGCGCGAGCTGTCGCATGCGGCGCTCGATGTCCGCGTGCGCGAGTTTTTGCAGCACACCCAGTCGGTGGCGCACTCATTGATCGGGCTGTCGAATTTTCAGCTCGCGGGTTCGCTCGACCGGCAGCGGCAGGACAGTACGGCGATTGAATTTACCGTGGTGGGCGCGCAGGCCCGGATCATCGCGACGAGTTCCGACCGGCCGATGGATGCACTGCCCGTGCCGGCCACGGACGAGATGCTGCTGCAATTGCGGCGCGGCCGGCCGTATGTGAGCTTGGATACGGATTCGATCGGCGGCTACGTGATTCGCGCCGCGGCGCCGATCGAAGACAGCAGCCAGGGGCAGCGCGTGTTGATAGCGCTGTATCCGGTGCCGCTGCAGTTGAGCCAATTGGCTGACACCGTGCAGCGCTCCTATACGTCGTACGCCTCGCTGGTGCAAAAGCGGCAGCCGCTCAAGTTCGCTTTCGTGCTGGTTTTGAGTTTTGTCGTGCTGATGTCGCTGATCGCCGCCGTCTACGGCGCCTTCTTTGCCGCACAGCGACTGGTGCAACCGGTGCAGGATTTGATCGCGGGCACCCGCGCCGTGGCAAAAGGCAACTACGACACGCGGCTGCCGCTGCCGGGACGCGACGAGTTGGGATTTCTCGTGACCTCCTTCAACGACATGACGAGGCGCCTGGGTAGAGCGCGAGAGGAGACGCGCCGCAGCCAGCAAGCCGTCGAGGCTGAGCGGGCCGGACTCGCCGTGATCCTCGCGCGCCTGTCGACCGGTGTGGTGTCGCTCGAACCGGATCTGAAGGTTCGCACCGCCAATCAAGCCGCAAGCGCCATCCTGGGGGTCGATCTGGAGGCCGCCATCGGCAAGCCGTTCGACGAGTCCATCAGCGACAGCACCTTGTTCACGCAGTTCCTGAGCGCCATCAAGCAGCGTCTGCAGCCGGAGCAGCTCGACTGGCGCGAACAGATCGAGCTGTTGTCGGAGTCCGGCAAGCATGTGCTGATGTGCGCCTGCACGGCCCTGCCCAACGATGCCGGCGGCGCGGCGGGCGTCGTGCTGGTTTTCGACGATATCACCACGCTGTTGCAGGCGCAGCGCGACGCGGCCTGGGGCGAGGTGGCGCGGCGCCTGGCGCACGAAATCAAAAACCCTCTCACGCCGATCCAGCTGTCCGCCGAGCGGATGCGGCGCAAGTTCTTAGGGCAAATGAACGAGCAGGATGCGCAAATCCTCGAACGCGCGACGCATACCATCGTGGCCCAAGTCGACGCCATGAAACAGATGGTCAACGCGTTCAGCGAGTATGCGCGCGCGCCCGACATGCATTTCTCGCGCTTCGATCTCAATCAATTAATCACCGAAGTCGTGGACCTGTACCGGGTTCAGGACAGCAGCGCGGAAATGAAATTGCTTTTGAGCCCGCATCTGCCGGCAATCTCGGCGGATCGAATGCGTATCCGGCAGATTCTGAACAACCTCGTGACGAACTCCTTGGAGGCGCTCGAGGGCAGGGTCGGCGCGCGGATCGAAATCGAAACTCAGTTCGCCGATGAAGGTCAAAAGCATGGAGCGTCTGTCGCGATCGTGGTGACCGACAACGGCCCGGGCTTTCAGCGGGATTTGATCGGCACCGTCTTCGATCCTTACGTTACGAGCAAGCCGAAGGGGACGGGCCTTGGGCTGGCAATTGTCAAGAAGATCGTGGAAGAACACGGCGGGCGCATTGAGGCGGATAATCAGCGCTCCGGGGGAGCCCGCGTGCGGATTGTACTGCCATTGGCCGACGGCGCGCGCTCCGCGGGCTCCGTCAAGCCGCGCACAGGTGAATACAGGAGAGAACGCGTATGACCGCTTCAAGAATACTGGTGGTGGACGACGAGGCGGATATCCGCGGACTGTTGAAAGAGATTCTCTCCGAAGAGGGCTATGACGTGGAGATCGCCGCGGACGCAAGCCAGGCGCGTTCCTCGCGCGCCGCCCAGGTTCCCGATCTGGTGCTCTTGGACATCTGGATGCCCGACACGGATGGCATCACCTTGCTGCGCGAATGGTCCGTTACCGACGGCTACGACTGCCCGGTGGTCATGATGTCGGGGCACGGCACGGTCGAGACCGCGGTCGAGGCAACGCGCCTCGGCGCGTTCGACTTTGTCGAGAAGCCGCTTTCGCTGACCAAGCTGCTGCGCACCGTCGAACGGGCGCTCGATGCCGGCCGCCGCAAGCGTCTGTCGGTGCGCACGCAAGGTTCGGCGCTGGCCGTTCCCATCGGCAAGTCCAAGATCACGCAGTTGCTGCGCGAACAGGTCCAACAGGCGGCGTCCAGTTCATCTCCGGTCCTGTTCGTGGGCGAATTAGGATCGGGACGCGAGGCCTATGCGCGCTACTTGCACTCGCTGAGCGCGCGCGCGGCCAAGCCCTTTTTTACCGTTGTGGCGGCCAGTCTCGGGCAAGATCCGGCCGCCGCGCTTTTCGGCAGCGAGCGCGACGGCAGGATGGAGCCGGGGGCCTTCGATCAGGCGACCGGCGGCTCGCTCTACTTGAGCGGTCTCGAAGATTTGAACGCCAGCGCACAGCGCGCGCTGCTCGGCGCGATTGAGCAAAACGGCTACACACGGGTTGGCGGCCGACAGCGTCTGAATCTCAACGTGCGCTGGATCAGTTCGGCCCAGGAAGGCTTCGACGCGCAGTCCTCGCCGGAGCCGTTTCGCCGCGACCTCCTGGCGCACCTCAGCGTGATTACTTTGCGCGTGCCGCCGCTGCGCGACTACGCCGAAGACGTTCCCGATCTCTTGCGCTACTACGTCGATCGCCTGGTCGATGAGCAGCATCTGCCGCTGCGCCGTTTCAGCGTCGCCGCGCAGAACCGGTTGCGCAATTACCCCTGGCCCGGAAATGTGGGTGAGCTGAAGAACCTGGTCCAGCGCGTGCTCATTCTGGGAGCCGGGGAAGAGATCCGCCTCGAGGAAATCGAGCGCGAATTGGCCGTGAAGATGGCCACCGATGAGCCGCTGGTGAAGCAAGACCTTCTGGCCCTGCCGCTACGGGAAGCGCGCGAGCAATTCGAACGGGCGTACTTGCAGCAGCAATTGCTGCTGTGCAACGGGAAAGTCGGTCAATTGGCCAAGAGAGTGGGGATGGAGCGAACCCATTTATATCGCAAATTGCGGGCATTGGGAGTCGATTTTCGGCAATTGGGAGAGGATTAGCGCAGAACGCCGTCGATTGACATAACTTAACATTTCGCTGCCAGCCTGGCATACTCCGGGCCACAATTCAAAAAGGGAGAAACCCTATGGAAGCGATCGCAACCACATCGGGCGTGCGCGCCGACAACCGTAATTTCTATGTGTGGATGGCCGGCGGCTTTCTCGCCGTCGCGTTCGGCGGATTCATACCGACCTATTGGGCAAAAGTTGCGGCCGGCAGTTTCCACGCCGAGCCCATCATTCACATCCACGGAGCTCTTCTCTTTACGTGGACCTGTTTCTACTTCGTGCAGACCCTGCTGGTTGCACGGGGGCGCACGCTGGATCATCGCGCGTGGGGATTGGCGGGAATATCACTGTTCACCGCCATGATGTGCTCGATTCTGGTCGGCCAAGAAGCCGTGCTGGCGAGAAACGCGGCACTGGGCTACGGCGACGCGGCGCTGCGTTTCTCGGCCGTCACGCTGATCGCGTGGCCGCTGATGGCCGTATTTTTCACACTGGCAATCGTCAACATACGCCGGCCCGAAACACATAAGAGGCTGATGACGTTGCTGATGATCGGCATCATGACGCCGGCGCTGGCGCGCTTATTTCTGACGTTTTTCGCCCCGCCGGGCATCGTCGGGCCGCCCCCTCCATTTGCCGCGACGCCGCCGGGGCTGGTCGCCGATTTGTTTCTCGTCGTGGCCATGGTTCGCGATTGGCGCCTGCTCGGCCGGCCTCACCCCGTCTACATTTACGGCGGGATCGCCCTGGTGGCCACACAGCTATTGCCGGTGCCGATCGCCGCCACGGCAACCTGGATGCATATCGCGAAGGCCTTCGAAAGCCTGACCGGTTAGCACCCGCTGCGCGGCTGGGGCGGGCGGCGCGCGGCGCGCGTTCGTGCCGCACGCCATTGGCGCGGCGCTAGTTGCGCGGCGCTAGTCGCCCACGCGGATCACGAGTACGTCCACATCCGCCTTGCGCAGGATCTGACGCATTCGATTCAGCTCATCCAGCCTGGAAATCGGTCCGATGCGGATGCGGTGCCAGGTATCGTTATCCACGGTCACCTTCTGCACATTCGATTCGATGCCTTGCAGCGCCAGCTTGGCGCGCACGCGATCGGCGTCGGCAAAGTTCTTGTATGAGCCGGCTTGCAGCACATAGGTGCCGCTGCGCGTTTCCGGTACGGACTTGATATCCGGCCTCACGTCCTTGTCCTTCTCGGGCACCACCACTTCGAATTTCGGCAGCATTTCATAGAAGGCGTAGGTTTTCGAATCGTCGGCCGCCGGGTCGCCCGCTTCGGGCGCTTCATTGCCGTGCGGCCGCTTCTTGACGGCCTTGCCGGCGCGGACCTCAGGCGCATCAAGCCGGTGATCCTTCAAGTACACGACCCCCGCCACGCCGAGCCCAAGGCCGAGTCCGCAAACCAGTCCCAGCCAACCAGAGAAGCCGGCGGGTTTGTGGTGTTTAGGTTTGTAGTCGCGCGCCATGTGTTCTACATGGTGTCGGGCGCGGAAACGCCCAGGAGGTTGAGGCCGTTGCGAACCACGATCTGCGTCGCCAGCGCCAGATCAAGCCGCGCATCGCGCACTGCCGCATCCTCGACGATGAACTGGTGTGCGCTGTAATAGGTATGGAAATCATTCGCCAGATCACGCAGATAGTGCACCAGGGAATGGGGCGCACGCTGCGCCGCGCATTGCTTGACGACTTCGGGATAAGCGCTGATGCGCTTGATCAATTGTAGTTCCTGCGGCTCCTTGAGCTTCGGCAACGATGCGATGCCGTGCCCCATGTCGTGAGTCAGTCCGCGTTCCGCGAGCTGGCGCAGAACGCTTGAAACGCGCGCGTGCGCGTACTGAATGTAGTACACCGGGTTTTCGTTGGAACGGGACTTGGCCAGTTCCATGTCGAAATCCAGGTGTTGATCATTGCTGCGCATCACGTAGAACAACCGCGCTGCATCGTTGCCTACTTCGTTGCGCAAGTCCCTCAAGGTGACATAGTCGCCGGAGCGCTTCGACATCTTGGCTTTCTCGCCGCCGCGAAACAGCGATACGATCTGCACCAGCAGCACTTCGAAGCGATCGGGCGGTCTGCCGAACGCACTCAGCACCGCGCGCAGGCGTGCGATGTAGCCGTGATGGTCGGCACCCCAGACATACAAGAGATGCTCGAAGCCGCGCTCGAGCTTGTTGAGGACATAGGCGATGTCGGACGCGAAGTAGGTCTTGAGGCCGTTGTCGCGCACGATGACGCGATCCTTTTCGTCGCCGAAATCCGTGCTCCTGAACCAGAGAGCGCCGTCTTGAATGTAGGCGTGTCCCGATTTTTTCAGCGCCTCGATCGAGCGGTCGATGGCGCCGCTGTCGCTCAATGAACGTTCCGAGAACCAGCAGTCGAAGGTAACGCCGAATTCCGCGAGATCCTCGCGAATATCGCCGACGATGCCCTCGAGCGTGGTCCGCAACACCCGGTCATACGCCGTTTCGCCGATGAGTGCCCGCATGCGGGAGTTGAGTGCGTCGATGTACTGGTCTTTGTCGCCGCCCTGCGGTTCGTCAGGCGGCAGGCCTTTGAACACCTCAACGGCGGAATGCCTCAAGGCCGTGCCGACCGCGGCCAACAGCTGCTCGCCGACCGCAACCAGGTATTCGCCGACATAGGCATTGGCCGGAAAACTGAACCGTTCACCGCAACGCTCCAGATAGCGCAGCCAGGCACTGACCGCCAAAATATCCATCTGACGCCCGGCGTCATTGACGTAGTACTCGCGTTGGACACTGTAGCCCACGGCCTCGAGAAGGTTGCTGAGCGAGGCGCCGAAGGCCGCATGCCGACCATGAGCGACATGCAACGGGCCGGTGGGATTGGCCGAGACGAATTCCACCTGCATGCGCCTTCCGGCGCCGGCGTTCGATCGGCCGTACCCAGGGCCTTCGCTCAAGACCTTGCCGATCTCTTGATGGTAGGCGTCATCCCTCAGGAAGAAATTGATGAATCCGGCGCCGGCTATTTCCACTTTCGCGAGCGCCAGGCTGCGCGGCAGAGCGCCGGCCAAGGCCTCGGCGAGTTTGCGGGGATTCTGCCGGGCGGCCTTGCCCAGGCGCATGGCGAGATTGCTGGCGAAGTCGCCATGCAGCGCATCGCGCGTATTTTCAACTTCGATGCTGACCTCGCGCGCGGCGCGCGGCACCAAGTCTTCCGGCAGCGCGTCCAAGGCCTGCTTCAGCAACGCTTCGATCAGAGTCTTCAAAAGGCATCCCAGAGAGTGAAAAGGCTGCGCAGTTTACCGCAAAGCACTCAATCGACTTCCAGCGGATCGACGTCGATGGACCAGCGCAATCCCGCAGGCCTAGGCAGATCTTCGATTTTCGGCAGCCAGCGGCCCAGAAAGTGCTGCAGAGTGGATCGCAGCGCGGTCTCGATCAGCAGATGCGCGCGGTAATAGTCGGCCCGACGGGCAATCAATGCCGCCGCGGGCCCACGTATTTTTACCGCGATTTCGCCCAGACCCTGGCCCGCCGCGGCTGCGGCGCGCAAGAATGCGTCCAGCGCCGCGCTGTCCCTGGCCTCGGCGCGCAGCAGCGCGAGTCGCGAATAGGGCGGCCATTCTGCCTCGCGACGCTCGGCCAGCGCGCTGGCAGCGAAGCTTTCGTACCCCTCGGTGATGAGACGGTTCAAGAGCGGATGCTCTGGAAATTGAGTTTGAATCATCACCTCGCCGGCGCGCGCCTCGCGGCCAGCCCGGCCGGCGACTTGCGTGATCGTCTGCGCGAGGCGCTCGGTGGCCCGAAAATCGCTCGCGAACAGTCCCTGGTCTGCGTCCAGGATGACCACCAACGTGACATCCGGAAAGTGATGGCCCTTTGTCAGCATTTGCGTTCCGACCAAAATGCGAGCCTCGCCGCTATGCACCCGGTCGAGCACGGTCTGGATGGAGCCGCGGACAGAGGCGCTATCGCGATCCAGGCGCGCCAGCGGCGCGTCGGGAAACAAGCGCGTCAAGGTCTCCTCGACCCGCTCCGTGCCCTGACCCACCGCCAGAAGCGCCTGGCCGCAGTTCGCGCAAATGCTCGGTACCGGAGCTTGCGCTCCGCAGTGATGGCAGCGAAGCTTCAGCGCCCGACGATGCAACGTCATGCGCGCATCGCAATGCGCGCAAGGAGCCACCCAGCCGCAGGAATTGCAGAACAGGCTCGGCGCATAGCCGCGTCGATTCAAGAACACGATGATCTGTCCGCCGGCCTTCAGGTGTTGATCGATGGCCTGAATGGCCGGCGTCGAGAGGCCCTGCTCGGCGGCGTGCCGGCGCAGGTCGATGAGCGACATGCGCGGCGCTTGCGCAGCGCCCGGCCGCTGCGGCAACAGATGCCTGATGTAGCGCCCACTTGCCGCATTTTCCAACGTTTCCAGCGATGGCGTGGCAGAGCCAAGAATGACGGGGACGGCGGCCCCGCGGGCCCGCATGACCGCAAGATCGCGGGCCGAATAACGAAATCCCTCCTGTTGCTTGTAGGAAGCGTCATGTTCCTCATCGACGACGATGAGCGCGAGTTTCGGCAGGGATGTAAACACCGCCGAGCGGGTGCCGATGATGATTCGCGCCTGACCGCTGTGAGCGCTGCGCCATGCGTCGCGACGCTCGCCGTCCTTGAGACCGGAATGCACGACCGCCACGCCGGCACTGAAGCGGCGGCGAAAGCGATCGACGAGCTGAGGCGTCAGGGCAATCTCGGGCACCAAGACCAAAGCCTGCGCGCCGTCCGCGATGGCGGCCGCGATGGCCCGCAAATACACCTCCGTTTTGCCGCTGCCCGTCACGCCGTCCAGCAGATGCACGCTGAACGTCGACAGCGTGGCGAGAATGCCCTCGACCGCTTGGCGCTGAGCGCCGGTCAGTGCGAGCTCGCCGCGTTCGCCGCGCTCCCCTTGTATCGGCGTCAAAACGTTCGATGCCTCCGATACCCGCGCCGCGATCCAGCCGCGCGCCGCCAAGTTCTTGATCAGCTTGGGCGGGAATGCTTCGGCGACCTGATCGGCGGTTGCGTCGGGGCGATCGGCCAGCCAGGAGAGCAACGCCCGCTGCTGCGGCGCGCGCTTCGAGCTCGGTTGCATGAGTTCCTCACGGCCCAGTGGGGTGAGACTCCAATGCTCGGTGCTGACCGCCGTGGGATGCCCTGAGCGCAAGGCGGCCGGCAACGCGGCTGCATAAACTTCGCCGATTGGATGGTGGTAGTAGTCCGCCGCCCAACGCAGCAGTTCAAAGGTGACGGGATCGAAAACCGGCCGGTCGTCCAAAAACTCCAAGGCGGCCTTGAGCTTATGCAAGGGCACCGCCGATTCCGAAACGACGCCAACCAAAATCCCGATCAGACGTTGACGGCCGAAGGGCACCATCACTCGCGCGCCGGGGAGCGGCGGTGCGTGCCCCTCACGTCCCAGCGCCGGCGGCAGGTAGTCAAACACGCGGCGCAGCGGAGTATCGAGCGCGATCTGCAAAATCATGGATTCTTTTGTCCACAAAAACTGTGGATAACTCTGTTGAGAAACAGGGGTCATTTACCCTAAGTGCCCGTTCTATTTCGGGTCTTGTCAAATTGATGAAAAAATACCCGAAATCGAATTGATTCGTTTAAATTCAAAGGATTACGACTCCCACTGGATATCGCGCCGAGGTAATGATCGAAAATATTTCAACGGCGGTCACATGCGATGTGCGTAAGTCGCTGATCTTGCGCCGTTCGCCGTCAACCAACCTTTCGGGTAAGCGTTTATACCTGGAATGGAGATGATACGCATGGCTCGCTTTGATACGCTCAATAGAGCTTGGATGGTCTGGGATAATCCCGCTCCAGCGCCGGAGGGAGCGGTTCTGGAGTACACGAGAGAACTCGAGAAATTCTTGGCGGAAATCGAGCGCCGCGCGTTTCGGATGGCGCAAGTCGCGCTTCGTGACCCCGACGATGCCCTCGATGTCGTGCAAGACGCCATGCTCAAGCTGACGCGCAGCTATGCCTCGCGCCCCAGCGCGGAATGGCGGCCGCTGTTTTATCGAATTCTCGAGAATGGCATTCGAGACCTGCAGCGCCGCCGCACGGTGCGCAAACGCGTCATGACGTGGTTGCCGGGTCCGAAGGAGGATCCGGACAACGAGGCGCAGGACCCGTTGGACAATGTCGCCGACGCCGCTCCGACCATTCCGGAAAGGCTGATGCAGGCGCAGGCCATGCAGCGGCTGGAAGAATCGTTGCGGGCGTTGCCGGCGCGGCAGCGCGAGGCCTTCATGCTGCGAAATTTCGAAGGAATGGATGTTGCCGAGACGGCGAGCGCCATGGCTTGCTCGGAAGGCAGCGTCAAGACGCATTATTCGCGCGCGGTGCATGCACTGCGCGAACAGCTCGGTGAGGTTTGGTGATGGGCGAACAAGACAACGAAGCGTTCGAGTTGCGCAGCCGGGCGCTGTTTCAGGACAGCGTCGAGGGTCTTGATATGCGCATCCGCTCGCGCCTGACGCAAGCACGCAGTGCAGCGCTCGAGGCCGCACACCGTGGGCGACCCTGGTTTTTGGACTGGAAGATTTGGACGCCCGCGGCCGGCGTGACTGCTGCGGCCATTTTGGGCGTGAGTCTGTGGATCGGCTCGCCGATCGGCCATCAGCCGGTAACCATGGCCGATGCGCAGTCGAATTTCGAAGACCTTGACCTTGTCGCTTCCACGGACGAAGGTTCGGGGGATGCAATGGATATGCTGCAAGACGATATCGAATTTTATGATTTTGCGGACAAAGCCGCGAATTCAGGACCGGCTGCGTAGGTTGACTTTCGCGGGCTTCGCAAGGAGCTGGCTGCTGTTGAGTGTGCTGTGCGCGGCGGCGAGTGCAACTCCGCCGCAGGCGACTCCGACGGCATCGCCGCCGCCGCAGACCCCGGCACCGACTCCGGCACCGCCAGCGTCGACTGCCAAACCGCCGGCGACGCCCGATGAGGGCTTCCTCGAGTTCTTGGGCTCGGATGATGTGGGTGATTCGGCTTGGTGGGAGTTTTTGAAGAAGGCGCCGCCGCGAGGGAGTGATCCTCCTCCCCCTCCGCCGCCGCAGGATGCAAAGAAATGATCAGGTATTGGTTCATCTGCGCAAGCTTGAGCTTAAGCGTCGCCACCGGCTTCGCGCAGACCCCTGCGTCCGCGCCGCCGACTGCCGCCCCTTCGGCTCCCGCCCCCGCGACTGCGCCGCCCGCGGCTCCGCGGGCCTGGGAATCGCTGTCGCCCCAACAACAGCAGGTGCTGCAGGGTTATCAGGGTAAATGGAACGGCCTGCCGCCGGAGCGCCAGCAGGCCCTGGCGAAAGGCAGCCAACGCTGGATATCGATGACGCCGCAGCAGCGCGCCGGCGCGCAACAACGATTCAGTCAATGGCGTGCCATGCCGCCGGAGCAGCGGCAATTGGTGCGCCAGCGCTACCAGGAATTCAAGTCGCTACCGCCGGAACGGCAGCGCGAAGTGCGCGAATCCTTCAATCGGTTCCGCCAGATGCCGCCGGAAAGGCGGCAGCAATTGCGCCAGCAGTGGCGTCAAATGACGCCGGAACAACGTCGCAGCGCAGTGCAACCCAGGCGCGCCGCGCCGACCATGCACGCCGCGCCGGCGCCGCATCGGCCGCCACGCTAGGAGGATGGGAAGCTTCAAGGCACGGAAGACACAGTGCCTTGAAGCTTCCCATCGCCCTAGGCCTTTCGAGGATCGCTCAATCGAATCGCTGCCATCGGCTCGTGTTCTCGCCATCCCTGGCAACCGCACCAACCGGTCAACATCGCTTAGCCGCTCGCTTCACGGCTGGTAACTGCGTTCCGCGTGCGCGCGAACTTCCTCGGGATAAAAAAGCACGTCGCGAAAACGACCCTGCGTGAACATCAGGGCTTGATCGGTGAAGTGAGGCGATGCGGGATCGCCGCTTTCGCCGCCGCTCATGATGGCCTTGGCATGGATGGTGGGACCAAAGTCCACGGCGGCGACGAAACTATTGCCCTCCGAACCGTAGATCTTTTTGGTTTTGCGGGGCTTCGACGGGACGAACGAGGCCAGCGCGCCCCACTGCGAGGGCGCGAAACCGACCGGCAGGCTGGGCTTCGAGTCGTCAAAGGGCTGCACGATGTCGTCGGTCAAGCGCTGAAAGCGATTGATCTCGCCCCACGCGATTTGCCATCGTCCAAAGTCTTGCCGCAGCTTGTCGAGCGCGGCGCTCAAGGCTTCGATGCGCTCGGCGTCCGTCAGTTTGTCGACCAGATAGTCGTACGCCGGCTTATCCGCGTCCCGGGCCGCGGCTGCGTTGCGCTCGATCAAACCCTGGCCCCAGAAAATCGCAACCGCGGTTGCCACCGAATCCGCTGACGTGCGCCGATTCCAGCCGCGCAAGATCTCGACCGCCTCCCTCAAGTCGGCGCGCCGCGGAGCGGCGCTCGGCAGGGCATCGTACGCGGCGATGAGCGGCGGCAGCAGCACATCGAAGGCGGTCAGGTGCCCGTCGTAGCCCGCGGCGATCAGACTGTCCAGCGTTGCATCTTGCAAACGGCTCAAAACCTCAACCGCGTGGGGACCGCGCGGATTCTCGCCCTTGGTCCACATGTAGCGCGGATAGGCTTCGCGTTTGGGACTCTGGGCGCCTGCTGCCGAGAACGGCCAATTGTTGCTGTTGAAGAGCCAGCCGTTGCTGGGATTCAACAAGGTGATCGTGTCGGCGACCGCGTGGGGGCCTTGCCACTCCGTCGCTGGATTGCTGCCGTCGACCGGATGCGTGAAATCGAATGATGTATCGCGCTTCGGTATGAAATTTCCATGAAAGTAGGCGATCGTCCCGTCGGCATCCGCGTAAACGGTGTTATTGGAGGTATCGGTGCGCATGTCCTGCGTTCTGCGGAAGGAGGCGTAGTCCTTGGTCTTCGTGCGCAAGTAGGATTGCGCCAAGGCCGGCACAGGATCTTGCAGCAATTTGACGGCGATCCACTTGCCGTCGGCTTCTCGAATAATCGGCCCATGATGACTGTGATAGACGGTGAACCTGCGGCTCCCCATCGCTGCGCCTTGCTTGAAGGGAATGCTTACCTGGCTGACACGAAGTTTTTTGAGCCCGGTTCCGTATTTGTAGTACAACCCATCCGCTTTCTTCACCAAGTCTTCCGCGTATTCATCGATGGCATCGCCGCCGTAAGAGGTGTGCATCCAGCCGTTGTGCGTGTTGAAGCCCTGATAGACGAAGAACTGTCCCCAGGTGACAGCTCCATACACATCAAGCCCCTGTTCGCTGACCATCTGCAGCTCCGAGCGGAAATAATATGAGGTGTGCGGATTGATCCAGAGCATGGCGTGGCCGGATGCCGTCAGCTTTGGGGAGATGGCAAATCCGTTGGAGCCGCCGGGATCCTCCTCGGGGACCGGATCCGATGCAAGCGCCCCGCGCACCGCCACCCTCGCGCGCGTTGCCGCCCTCGGACCTTCGGCCGGCGCTGCGGCATAGAATTTCTCCAGCAACTTCAAATCGATGGTTTCAATGTCGCCGCCGATGCTGCCCTCGGTGAAGGACAGGGCCATCCAAGGCTCGAAGTGCAGAATGACCTTGGGCCGCACGTTGGGATGCTTCGACAGGAAATAATTCAGACCGTCCGACCAGGCCTCCATCAACGCCTTCAGCCACGTCGGCGCTGCGCGATATTGCCGTTGCAGCCGGCCGACATCGATGAACAATCGTTCCCGCAGATCGCTGTAGATGGCGGATTCGCCCTCAGCCTGTGCCAACCAGCCGAGGCCGTTGAGGTAGTTGCGCTCGATGCGATTGAAGTCGTCCTCGGCCTGCGCGTAGATCATGCCGAACACGGCGTCCGCGTCGGATTTTCCGTAAGTATGCGCGATGCCCCAATTGTCGCGGATGATGTGGACATGCGCAGCGTGCTCACGCCAGCGTGCGCTTTCGCCCGGAGCCGCGGCGGCGCCAACGGCGGCGGGAATGCACAACAGCGCAACTGCTAAAAATTTCATGGTTTGTAGGCCTCCGGGACCGTAGCATCGCGCAATGCGGATCTCTTTGCCTGTGGTTTTATTTGCTGTAGCGATTTGGAACGGCGCAGCCGGTGCGGCGACATTCAGCATTCCGGACTCGGCTCTGCCCGATCCTCTGGTATTGATCGCCTATGGCGACACGCGATTTACGCAGGCCGGCGAGACGACGGCCAGTTCGCCGACGGTGCGGCGCGCCCTGATCGCGAAAATCGCCGCGGAAAATCCCGCGGCCATCTTCATCAACGGCGATCTGCCGTATCACGGCATCCCCGAGGATTACGCGGTGTACCGCACCGAGACCCAGATCTGGCGCGACAAAAATCTGCGGGTCTATCCGGCGCTGGGCAATCATGAACTGTCAGCCTGTCTCGAATCCGTGTGCCTCGATCGCTGGTGGAACGCCTTTCCCGAATTGCGGGGCCGGCGCTGGTACTCGGTCGCCATAGGCAGCAAAGTGATCGGCATTGCGTTGGACAGCGACGCCTCGTTGCTGCCGGGCGCTCCGCAACGCGCGTGGCTGGAGAGGCAGGTGACTGCCCTTGACCCGGCGGTTCGCGTGATTCTCATCGTCATGCATCACCCGCCCGTGGCGGACGTGCAAACGGTGAAGCTCGTGGACCACAACGCCCGCCCGAATGAACAAGCGCTGGCCGCATATTTAAAGGTCGCGGCACGCCATACTGGAGCCCGCTTCGTGGTCAGCGCGGGGCACATTCACAACTACGAGCGGTTCTCGCAGGATGGGGTCACATACCTTGTTTCCGGCGGAGGCGGGGCGATGCCCTACGAGGTGGACCGCACGGCTCCAGATCTGTATCAACACACGGATTTTCCGAACTATCACTACGTGCGCTTCGAATTGCGCGGTTCGACGTTAACCGGCGAAATGATTCGTCTGCAGGATTATGCCGCCGCCGGCCCGGCGCGCTGGCTGCGCAACGATCGATTCGAACTTACCCTGCCGCCTTGACGGCTTGGATAAGCTGACTCACGGCTGCCTGCGCGTCGCCATACAGCATGCGGGTTTGATCGAGCACGAACAGCGCATTGTCGATGCCTGAGAATCCCTGGCCTTGGCCGCGCTTGATCACGATTACATTCTTCGCCTTGTCGGCATTCAAGATCGGCATCCCGTAAATCGGGCTGTTCTTGTTGCTGCGCGCGTCGGGATTCACGACATCGTTGGCGCCGATGATGAGCGCCACATCCGCAGTTTCAAACTCGGCGTTGATCTCGTCCAAATCCGAGATCAAATCGTACGGCACGCCTGCTTCGGCGAGCAGCACATTCATGTGTCCCGGCATGCGGCCGGCGACCGGGTGGATCGCGAAACGCACCTTCACGCCGTGGTCCATGAGCAGTTGCGTGAGCTCCCACACCTTGTGCTGCGCCTGAGCGACCGCGAGGCCGTATCCCGGCACGACGATGATCTTTTGCGCATACGCCATCATGACGCCGGCGTCCGAGGCCTCGATGGCCTTTTGTGTACCGGTGATGCCGCCGCCGCCGGCAACCGAGGTCTCGCCGAAATTCGAGAACAGCACATTACCCAGCGAGCGGTTCATGGCCTTCGCCATGAGTTGCGTGAGCAGAGTGCCGGCCGCACCGACTACGGTGCCAGCGATGATCATGGCCGCGTTGTCGAGCACGAAGCCTTCGAAACCCACCGCAAGTCCGGTGAGCGCGTTGTACAACGAGATCACCACCGGCATGTCGGCGCCGCCGATGGGCAGCGTCATGGCGACGCCCAAGACCAATGCGAACACAAAGAACAAAGTCACCACCGGAAGCCCGGAGTCGGCTCCCGCACCGCTCACCACCATGAACCCAAAGCCGGCGGCAATCAGCAAAACGGCGAGATTTAGGAATTTTTGGCCGCCAAAGCGCACCGATTTGGTGATGAGACCCTGCAATTTTGCAAAGGCGATCAAACTGCCGCTGAATGACACGGCCCCGATGAAGCCGCCGACGGCCGCCACGGTCAGATGCACCAAGTTGTGCTCATTGCCGCTGTACAGTTCTACCGCGGCAATCGCCGCCGCGGCTCCGCCACCCATGCCGTTGTACAGCGCGATCATCTGCGGCATGTCGGTCATGGCCACGCGCTTGCCGCTGACCCAGGCTATGCCTGAGCCGATCGCGATCGCGCTGATGACCAAAATCAGGTTGACCGAGGAGGCGCCCATGAAGGCCAGGGTCGCGACCGTGGCCAGCACCATGCCGACGCCCGCCCAGCGAACCCCGCTGACCGCCGTGACGGGCGAGCTCATGCGCTTCAGCCCGAAGATGAACAATGCGGCCGCAATCAGATACGAAAGCTGCGTCAAGGTTTGAACGGTCGAAGCGGAAGGCATCCGTTAAGATCCTTTCTTCTTGCCGGCCAGTACGAACATTTTCAGCATGCGTTCGGTCACGACATAGCCGCCGACGGCGTTTCCGGCTGCCAGCAGCACACCGATGAAGCCGATGACCCGCACCAAGGTGGTGTCGGCCGTCGCCAGGGCCACCATGGCGCCGACCAGGACGATGCCGTGCACGAAGTTCGATCCCGACATGAGCGGCGTGTGCAAGATCACCGGCACGCGCGAAATAACTTCGTAGCCGGTGAAGCCCGCCAGCATGAAAATATAGAGTGCTATGACGCCATCGATCATGTCTTCTGCCCCTCCACCGCCGCGCGCGTGGCTTCGTGCTTGATTTGTCCGTCGTGCGTCAATACCGCACCCGCAAAAACTTCATCGCTCCAATCAATGGCGAGTTCGCCCTTGGGCAAAGCCGGCTTCAAGAAATTGAAAAGATTGCGCGCATACATTTCGCTGGCGTGATACGGCAAGGAGGCCGGCAAATTCAAGGGGCCCACGATCTTGACGCCGCCCTGCAGTACCGTCTCGCCGGCCTTCGTCAATTCGCAGTTGCCGCCTTGCTCAGCGGCAAGATCGACGATGACGGATCCCGCTTTCATGCGCGCTACCGCTGCTTGAGAAATGATCCGCGGCGCGGCCCGCCCGGGGACCGAGGCGGTGCTGATGACTGCATCGCTCGCGGCGATGCGCCCATCCAGAACTTCTTGCTGCTTGGCTTTTTCTTCCGTAGTGAGCTCGCGGGCATAACCGCCCGTCCCTTCCGCGGAAACGCCGGTCTCGACGAATTTCGCCCCCAGCGATTTGATCTGGTCTCGCGTGGCACTACGCACGTCATACGCTTCGACTACGGCGCCCAGGCGTTTTGCCGTGGCGATAGCCTGCAACCCGGCAACCCCCGCGCCGATCACCAACACCGAGGCCGGGCGAATCGTGCCCGCAGCCGTGGTAAGCATGGGCAGAAATCTCTCCAGGGTATTGGCGGCGATCAATGCCGCCTTGTAGCCGGCAACCGAGGCCTGCGAGGACAATGCATCCATCGATTGAGCGCGCGAAATGCGCGGTACCAGCTCCATCGCAAAGCTGGTGATGCCGCGCTCTTTGAGCGCCAGAACCAGCTCGCGACGGGCATAGGCCTGCATGAACCCCACCATGACCGCGCTTTTTTTGAGCGCTGCGACTTCCGTCAAGGAGGGAGGCTGTACTTTCAATATAACGTCGGCGGATCCGAGAATCGTGGAGGCATCGCTGAATTCGGCATCCGTGTACAGGGCATCGGGAAAATGCGCCGCCGCACCCGCGCCGCGTTCGATCAGGACTCGAACGCCGAGGGATTTCAGTTTCGTGGCGATTTCCGGAACCAGGGCAACGCGGGTTTCTTTGGCAGCGGTCTCCGTGAGGACACCGACGACGACGGACATGCGAAACTCTCCAAGCCTTTACTTACACGCGAAACATTGAATTATGGCATAAGACTCGACTATCTTTAGTGTGTTATGAACCTGAGCGCACAGGACAAGTATCAATTGCTGGACTGGCGGGACGACCTTGCGGTGGTCTCGCACACCCATCCTTTGTCCCAGCAGATACTGCGCACCGATATTTCAGGCATGCCGCTGGAATGGGTGGACTATCGCGAAGCCGCGCGTTTGTATCACACGGAACAGGTGGCTTACACGTGCGGAACGCTGCTGTACCGCTTGTACGGCGGAACCTGCGCGAGGACGGGCCTGCGAACCATCGTCGACGTCAATTCGATCATTGCCACGCTGGGCGTGACCGGCAACCCGGGCAACCTGCGCGGCGCCGCCTACACGCCGCCGCTCAACAATCAAACGCTGTTTCGCCGCGACGCATACCTGTGCCTGTATTGCGGTGCGCGCTTTACCTATAGCCTGCTGTCCCGCGACCATGTGACGCCCTTCAGCCGCGGCGGCCACGATACGTGGAGCAATGTGGTCTCGGCTTGCCGCCGCTGCAACAACGCGAAGGCATCCCGCACACCCGAACAGGCGGGCATGCAGCTGTTGGCCGTGCCCTTCACGCCCACGTATGCCGAGTACATTTTCCTGAAGGGGCGGCGCGTACTCGCCGACCAAATGGAATACCTGGTCGCGCATTTTCCGCGCTCCAGCCCGCTGCACGAGCGCATGCAACGCTGGCCGATGTGAACGCAGTCGCGGGGATGCCCGTTCCGCGATCAGGCGTGGTGTACTACATCGATGCCAGCTATTTCATTTTTCGTGCGTATCACTCCATGCCGCCCGACATGGTGGACGCCGACGGCAATGCCACGCATGCGTTGTACGGATTCGCACGCTTTCTGTCGGACCTGCTCGAGAAAGTGCGTCCAGAAAGGATCGGCGTCGCCTTCGACCTGAGCCTGCGCAGCGTGACCTCGTTTCGCAATGGCATCTATCCGGCCTACAAGGCCAATCGCGAGGCACCGCCCGCCGATTTGGAGCGGCAATTTGCGCTGTGCCGCGAATTTTGCCGGCACATGGGCCTGGCCGAGTTCGCGAGCGCGGAATATGAAGCCGACGACATCATTGGAACCCTTGCCGCCCGCTCGCGCGCCGCGGGTCTGCGCAATGTGCTGGTGACGCGCGACAAGGATCTGTCGCAGTTGATACGCGACGGCGACGTATTTTGGGACTACAGCGGCAACACGCGCTATCACTACCACGACATTGGTCCGCGCTTTGGAGTCGCGCCCGAGTTGATCGCGGATTTCCTGGCGCTCACCGGGGACAGCGTGGACAACATTCCAGGCGTGCCCGGGGTGGGGAGGAAGACCGCTGCCGAGCTGTTCGCGGTATTCGGTTCGCTCGATGAGCTGTATGCGAATCTTCATCGAATTCCGATGTTGAAGCTGCGCGGAGCGGCCGCGCTCGCTGCTAAACTACTTGCGCACAAGGATGCGGCCTATCTTGCGCGCCGTTTGACCGGCATCGTGTGCGATATGCCGATAAAGGCGACGCTGGACGATTTAAAGCCCAGGCCGCAGGATCGCAGCGAACTGAACTCTTTTTTTGATGCCCATGGATTCGGGAATATTTTGCGACAGCAGGTGCGCCGGATCGCGACCGCTGCTTAAGACGGGGGAAGACCATGGCGCAGAAAGACATTCAATCGGTCCTGCAGGAGGACCGCGTATTTCCACCCTCAGATGCGTTTGTGCGGCAAGCCACGCTCAAGGCCGACGAGCTGCAGCGCATGCACGACAAGGCGGCGGCCGACTACGTGGGATTCTGGGCGGACCTCGCCGCGGCTGACATCGCTTGGAAACGGCTCTTTACAGTGCCGCTCGACGACTCGCGCGCGCCTAATTTCCGCTGGTTTACCGATGGGCAGTTGAACGTGTCGCACAACTGCCTGGATGTGCACCTGGCGCAGCGAGGCGACAAGGTTGCCGTCATTTTCGAGGGCGAGCCGGGGGACGTTCGCAAGCTGACGTACGCGCAACTGCACCAGGAAGTGTGTCAGTTCGCCAATGCGCTCAAGAGTCTGGGAATCGGTCGCGGCGACCGCGTGATCGTGTACATGCCGCTGATTCCCGAGGCCATCGTCGCCATGCAAGCCTGCGCACGAATTGGTGCCGTGCACTCGGTGGTATTCGGCGGGTTTTCCGCGAATGCCGTGAAGGATCGAATCGAAGACGCGGGCGCGAAGCTCGTCATTACAGCCGATGCTGGGTGGCGAGGCGGTCACGCCGTTGAGCTGAAAGCTGCGGTCGACAAGGCGCTGTCCGAGGGTTGCAAGTCGGTGGAAAAGGTCGTCGTCTACCGGCGCACCGGTACTGCTTGCCAGATGCACGCTGGGCGCGACGTGTGGTGGCACGATGCGATATCCGGCAAGAGCCTCAGTTGCGAGCCGGAGTGGCTGGACGCGGAACATCCGCTGTTCCTGCTGTATACGTCCGGGTCCACCGGCAAACCTAAGGGTATTCAGCACTGCTCCGCCGGCTATTTGCTGAATGCAAAGCTGACCACGAGGTGGGCGTTCGATCTCAAGGACAGCGATGTGTACTGGTGCACCGCCGATGTCGGCTGGGTCACGGGTCACACCTACGTGGTTTACGGTCCGTTGGCGGCCGGCGCCACCGTCTTCATGTACGAGGGTGCCCCGACCTTTCCCGACGGCGGGCGCTTTTGGAAAATGTGCCAGACGCATGGCGTCAGCATTTTCTACACGGCGCCCACGGCGATCCGTGCTCTCATGAAATTGGGCGATGCCCTGCCGGCCAAGTACGATTTGCGCAAGCTACGGGTGCTCGGCAGTGTCGGTGAACCCATCAATCCCGAGGCGTGGATGTGGTATCACCGTGTGATCGGCGGCGAGCGCTGCCCCATCATCGATACCTGGTGGCAGACCGAGACCGGTGCCGCCATGATGGCGCCCATTCCCGGCGTCACGGCCACCAAGCCTGGTTCCTGCACCAAACCTCTGCCCGGAATCTTCGCCGACATCGTCGATGAAGACGGGCGGCCCGTAAAGACACCCGATGCCGGCGGATACCTCGTGATCAAACGGCCGTGGCCTTCCATGCTGCGCACGATTTGGGGTGACAACGACCGGTACATCTCGACGTACTGGGAGAAATTCAAGAATCACTACTACGTCGCCGGTGATTCGGCCCGCCGCGACAAGGATGGCTACTACTGGATCATGGGTCGCATCGACGATGTGCTGAACATCGCGGGCCATCGGCTCGGTACCATGGAAATTGAGTCGGCCCTGGTCGCCCACCCGAAGGTGGCGGAAGCCGCAGTCGTCAGCAAGCCGCACGATATCAAGGGAGAGTCCGCGTTTGCCTACGTGGTGCTGAACGTGCCGCGGCCGCAAGGCGCCCCCGCCAAGGCCTTGATCGAGGAGCTTCGCGCATGGGTTGGCGAGCAGCTAAGTCCCATCGCCAAGCCGGATGAAATTCGGCTGACCGACAATCTGCCGAAGACGCGTTCCGGCAAAATCATGCGCCGCTTGCTGCGTTCAGTCGCCCGCGGCGAGGAAATTACTCAAGATATGTCCACACTGGAGAATCCGGCCATTCTCGAGCAGCTGCGCGGCGTCGAGCCGGCGCCCGCAAAGGCGACAGCCGCGCCCAAGAAGGCCGCGAAGCAAGCGGTGAAGAAAGCGGTTAAGAACGTGGGCAAGAAAGTCGCCAAGAAGGCGGCCGGCAAAGTCGTCAAGAAAGCCGTTGGAAAAACAAAGTCGGCTGCGAAAAGCGCCAAGCGCAAGGTGACGGCGGGCAAGGTGACGGCGCGCAAAGTGCTGGTGAAGCGCAAAGTCGCGGCGCGCAAGGGGGCGACACAGCGAGCGAAACCGTCCCGCGGCACGAAGCTGTCGCGGCCAAGGACGCGTTCAGCGCGGCGCAAGAATTAGGCGACTTTACTTTGGTGTTTTCACCGTTAAGTACGTGATCGATGCCTTGGGCGCGACCAGCACCTTGTGCGGGATGCCTGCGGGAATGAATAGCGCGTCTCCGGGTGCCAATGGGTAGTCGGTTCCTCCCGAGATTTCGCCCCCGCGCCATTCCGTCGGCGCCGATTCGCGATTGCCGGTGACTTTCCCGCCGACCGTAATTTTTGCGTGGCCGCTTTCGACGAAATAGATGTCATTGAAAGCCATGTGAATCTCGGTTTCCCCATCCTTATCGCGGCGAATGACGTAAACGTCGGAGTTGGGGCCCTTTAAAAACTCATTGAAAGCAAAGCCGTCGGCCGGCTGCGCAACCAAGGCTTTAAGCTGCGCGGCGGTGAAGCGTTGAATCTTTGGACCCGCGTCGTCCGCAACGCCGAATCGCGCGCCCGACACGCTGAGCAACAGTCCCGCCAGTCCAATCGAGAATAGATATGTTGCATGTCTCATCGTTGCTCCCCTTCCGCCTGGTGAATCGGCAATCGTGAGAGTATTACAACAGGAAGTATGTCAAAGCGCATTTGCCCTGATAATCGTTGTGCCAGCTAGTCCACGGTGACTCATCATGAATCTGAATCAAGTGACCCTGCCTGCCACCAACGTCGAACGGTCGGCCCTGTTCTACCGGCGACTGGGATTTACGCAAATCGTCAGCGCGCCGCCGCGCTACGCCAGATTTGAATGCCAGGATGGAGCGACATTTTCCCTGCACGCGTTCGACACGGTGCTGCCGTCGCAAACGGTGGTCTATTTTGAGTGCGACGATCTGGACGCCACCTACCAGCGTCTGTGCAAGCTGGGAATCGAATTCAACCAGGCGCCCAAGGATCAAATCTGGCTCTGGCGCGAGGCCTACCTGCAAGATCCCGACGGCAACATCATTTGCCTGTATTCCGCCGGCAATACGCGCCGATTTCCGCCTTGGCGCCTATCGGACGACTCCCCCAGGCTTTGAGGATTCGCCCCGGACTTTGGGCGAAAAGCGCGAACTTAACGGCGACGCTTGAGCTAGAATAGGCGGGCCGGAAAGGGCGACTTACTGCCTCGCGTGCCTCACGCAGCGACACGGCACCCCATCTAGACGGGCTCTGTACTGGCGATCGTGGCCGCCACGGCGGCATTTTTCTTGAGTTTGGACAATATGCTTTCCACATCGAATGTCGCCGTTCAGTTCGGCGCCAAGCCGCTCTTCGAGCAGGTGACGGTCAAATTTTCCGACGGGAATCGCTACGGCCTGATCGGCGCGAACGGTTCGGGCAAATCCACGCTCATGAAAGTGCTGGGTGGGGATCTCGAGGCCAGCGCCGGCGATGTGATGCTGCAAATGGGGATGCGCCTGGGCAAGCTGAATCAGAACCAATTCGGCTACGAGGATGAGCGTGTGCTCGATGTGGTCATGCGCGGCCACACTGAGCTGTGGGCCGCCATGCAGGAGCGCGATCGGATCTACGCCGATCCCAAGGCCACTGACGCGGATTACATGAAGGCCGCCGAGCTCGAGGGCGTGTTCGCCGAGTACGGCGGCTACGATGCGGAGGCTCGAGCCGGCAGCATCCTCACGGACGCCGGCATTCATGAGTCGCGGCACAACGGCCCGATGCGCGAAGTCCCGCCGGGCTTGAAGCTGCGCGTGCTGCTGGCGCAGGCACTGTTTTCGAATCCGGACGTGCTGCTGCTCGATGAACCCACCAACAACCTGGACATCAATTCCATTCGCTGGCTCGAAGGCGCGCTCAACAACTACAACGCCACGATGGTGATCATCAGCCACGATCGGCATTTCCTGAATCAAGTGTGCACGCACATCGCAGACCTGGATTTCCAGCAGCTGAAGATCTATCCGGGCAACTACGACGATTTCATGCTGGCCTCGGTGCAGGCGCGCGCCCGCGTCGAGGCGGCGAATGCCAAGGCCAAGGACCGCATATCGGACCTGCAGGAGTTCGTGCGGCGCTTCTCGGCCAATGCGTCGAAGGCGCGTCAAGCCACTTCCCGCAAAAAGCAACTGGAAAAAATCAAGATCGAGGAGATCAAGCCCTCGTCGCGGCAAAATCCCTATATCCGCTTCGAGCAGGGCAAGAAGCTGTACCGCTCGGCGGTGACCGTGGAGAAACTAAGCTTCAGCTATCCGGGGTCGACCGAAAAGGTGCTCGACAGCTTGAGCTTCAACGTCGAGGCGGGCGAGCGCATCGCCATCATCGGTCCGAACGGCGTGGGCAAAACCACGCTGATGCGCTGTCTCGCGGGGGAATTGCGGCCCAACAGCGGGCGCATAGTCTGGGTGGAAAATGCCCAGCCGGGCTATATGCCGCAGGACCCGCAGGCCGAGTTCGAGGACAAAATCGATCTGTTCGGCTGGATGTCCCAATACACCGGCAAGGCAGACGACGATCAAATCGTGCGCGCCACCTTGGGCCGGCTGTTGTTCTCGGGCGAGGAGACCAAAAAGTCCGTGAAGGTGCTATCCGGTGGCGAGAAGGGCCGGATGATTTACGGCAAGCTGATCCTCACCAAGCCGAACGTGCTGCTGATGGACGAACCGACCAACCACATGGACATGGAAACCATCGAGTCCCTGCAAATTGGGCTCGAACACTACGCCGGCACGCTCGTCTTCGTTTCGCATGATCGTGAGTTCGTGGGCGGCCTTGCGACCCGCATCCTGGAAATGCGTCCGGGCGGCAAAATCGTCGACTTCCGCGGCACCTATGACGAATATTTGAAATCGCAGGGCGTGGAAATTTAGAAACCTGCCTTGGCGTGTTCCGCGCGGCCTAGCGCTCGATGCCCTCTACTGGCAGTATTCGACCAATGAATCTGATCGCGGACCGCCTCCAAAAGAAATTCGGCGCGATCACAGCCGTTGCGGACGTATCCTTCACCGCCGAGCCCGGCAAGATCCTCGGACTCTTAGGTCCCAACGGCGCCGGTAAATCAACCACCATCAGCATGCTCGCGGGCCTCACCACGCCGGATTCGGGCAGAGTGCGAATCGACGGCGCGATCCTCGGAACCGGCGCGGACCCGACCAAGCGCAAATTGGGACTGGTCACACAGGAGATTGCGCTGCTCGAGGAACTGCCGGCGCGGATGAACCTGGAATTTTTCGGCGGCCTGTACGGGCTGTCGGGACCTGCGCTTGGCGCAAGAATTGCGGCGGTGTTGGAATTGACCAGCCTGTCCGATCGCGCTCGCGACCCGCCGAGCACCTTCAGCGGCGGGATGCGGCGGCGCTTGAATATTGCCTGCGCGCTGCTGCACGAGCCGCAAATCCTGCTGCTGGATGAGCCGACGGTGGGAGTCGACCCGCAAAGCCGCAATGCCATTTTCGAGACCATCGAAGCGTTGGCCGGCCAGGGCCGCACCGTGGTCTACACGACGCACTACATGGAAGAGGTTGAGCGGCTGTGCGATCGCATCGTCATCGTCGATCACGGCCGTGTTCTCGCCGACGACACGCTGGAGGCGCTGCTGGCGAGTGCGCCGGTCGGAAACAAGCTGACATTGAAATATGACGGGGCGCCGGATTCCGCAGCGCTCGCAGAAATCAGAACCCTTCCCGGGGTCGTCCAGGTCAATCTAGTCGGCACGGAGATGTCGGTTTCCGCGAATGACCTGGGCACCGCGGCACCGCGTGTTTTGGAACGGCTGGCCGCTCGTGGTTTCAGCTGTCAGGAGTTGACCAGCCGGCGAGCCAATCTCGAGGATGTGTTCTTAGGCTTGACCGGACGCACGCTGCGCGACACATGAGCGCCACGTTTACGGCATTTCGGGCTCTGGTGCGCAAGGACATTGCGCTTTTTCTACGCGACCGGCGCGCCTTGGTGATCAGCGTGCTGACACCGATCCTGGTGGCCGCCTTTTTCGGGTCCCTGTTTGCCCCCGTCTCAGGCGGCAACTCGATAGCGCGGATGAAAGTGGGCGTCGCCGATCTGGATCAAAGCGCGCTCACCAAGGCGGTGCTCGAAAGCCTGACCCAGGACGCCTCGCTCGATGTACAGGTGCTGCCGGAGGATCAAGCGAAGGAGCTGGTGCGAAGCGGCAAGCTGCGCGCCGCCATCGTGTTTCCAAATGGATTCGAGCCCGCGGCGACCGGCGCACTGCTGGGCATCGGCCAGATGCCGGACGTCAAGCTGCTGTACGATCCCTCGCAATCGATGATTCGGCCGATGGTGGCGGGTCTGCTTTCGCAGCACGTGATGCAACGGCTGTCGCGACCGAATTTCATAGGCAACAGCAAACCGATACCGTTCAATGTCGATAGCATCGCGGTCACCGCGGGCCCGCGCTACAACTCCTATTCCCATTCGTTTGCCGGCATGAGCATTCAGTTCATTCTGTTGATGGGGATCGATGCCGGCATCGCGCTGCTGCTGATGCGACAGGAGGGGATGTGGCGCCGATTGCGTGCCGCGCCGCTTTCCCGCGCGGTCCTGCTCGGCAGCCGGGTGACCGGCACGACGCTCATCGCGATGGCGATACTAGCGGTCGTTTATCTGGTGGCACGCCTCATATTCAACGTGCGCATCGAGGGCAGCGTGCTCGGCTTCGCCCTGGTTGCAGCCGCGTTCGCCTTGCTGGCCGCGACCACCGGACTCATGATCGCCTCGATAGGCGGCTCCGTCGGCGCGACGCGCGCGGTGGCGACGCTGTTGGTGCTGATTCTGGTCATGCTGGGCGGCGCGTGGGTGCCGTCGTTCCTGTTTCCTGAATGGCTGCAGCACTTGACGGAGTTCGTGCCGACGCGCTGGGCGGTGGATGGATTGGATAACACCACGTGGCGGGGTCTGCCACTGGAATATGGACTGAAGCCCGCGGCGATCCTGGTCGGCTGGTCGGCGCTGTTCGCGCTGATCGCCGTCTGGCGGTTCAATTGGGAAGATGACTGAAGACACTTGGTGCCGGCGCGGTAGATTGCTACGATGCGGCGCTAAATTTTTCGCGAGGGGGAGCGGTGTTGAGCAAGCTGTGCGTTTTTTGTGCCTGCATTTTCTTAAGCGCCTCCTCCTTGGCGGCCTCTACACCGCCCAAGGCTGCCACGTTGGCCGAAGCCATCACGATCAATCGGATCTCCGATGTCGGATTCAATCATAGCGAGGTCGTGGATACCGCGGCGTACCTGGCGGATGAGATAGGCGGCCGCATGACCAACTCTCCCGCCATGCGCAAAGCCGAGCGCTGGACGCAGGAGAAATTCAAGGGCTGGGGTTTGAAGGATGTCAGATCCGAGGCCTTCGACTTCGGCCGAGGTTGGTGGATCGAGTCCTCGCATGTGCGCATGGTCGCCCCCAGGGCCTTGGAGCTGCGTGCCATTGCCCTCGCGTGGACGCCCGCGACAAACGGCGTCTTAAGCGCAGCCATCATCGTTGCGCCGATGGCGAAAGAAAGCGACTTCGCGGATTGGAAGGGCAAATTGGCCGGCAAAATCGTACTGGTCACCTGGCCGGCACCGCCGAAGGACGATGGCGACGCGCCCTTCCAGCGTCTCGCCGACGCCGACATCTCCAAGCTGGACAAGTACCAGCAGCCGACATTCGACCCGACGGAGCGCAAGAAGCGCATTGAGCGCTTTCGCTTCAGGCCCAATCTGGATGCATTTTTGGCCCAGGAAGGCGCGCTCGCGCTGGTGCAAATGTCGCGCAGCGAGGGTCGTTTGGTGCACGGCGAAGGTTACGGCTATCGGGTCGGCAAGACGCCGAAGCTTCCGGGTCTTGAACTCGCGGCGGAGGACTATCGAAAACTGACACGGCTCGCGAAGCGCGGCGAGGTGCGGCTGGAAATCGACAGCCGGGTCCATTTCGAGGACGCGGATCACAACGCCTACAACACCTTCGCGGACATTCCTGGCGAGGATCCGCATGCGGGCTACGTCATGGCCGGCGCGCACTTGGATAGCTGGGTTGCAGGCGACGGCGCCGCGGACAACGGCGCCGGCAGCGCGGTGGTCATGGAAGCGGCTCGCATCCTCGCCACTATCGGCGTGCATCCGCGACGCACTATTCGCTTCGCCTTGTGGGCGGGCGAGGAAGAAGGACTGCTCGGATCGGCCGCCTATGTCGAGAAGCATCTCGCTCACCGTCCGCAGCCGCCTGATGATGAGGCAGATTTGCCGCCGTACTTCTCGGGGGATTTGTATCCTGTGCAAAGCCTGCCGGGGTTCGCGGACCTGGCGGCTTATTTCAACATCGACAACGGCTCCGGAAAGATTCGCGGCATTTACACCGAGGGAAATTTCGCGGTGGTGCCGATCTTTCGGGAATGGCTGTCGCCATTTTCCAGCCTCGGCGCCGGCGCGGTGGTGGCCGAACCCACCGGAGGGACGGACCACGTGTTCTTGAGCCGCTTGGGATTGCCGGCCTTCCAATTCATCCAGGATCCTCTGGACTATGAAAGCCGGGTTCATCACACCGATCTCGACACGTTCGATCACCTGCGGCCGCCGGATTTGCGCCAGGCCTCGGTGGTGCTGGCGACGGTGCTGATGGCCGCGGCGAACAGTGAGAAGCCGCTGCCGCGCAAGATGTTGCCGACGCAGCCGGCGGTGACCGATCCGTTCGCGTACCCGGATCCGACGAAAAGATAGTATCTCGGCCCAGTGATTTTGACGGCTGCTCTGGCATGCAAGGCTTTGGGGCGATGGGAAGCTTCGAGGCACTGCTGTGTCTTCCGTGCCTCGAAGCTTCCCATCCCCTTAGGCCTTCAGCCGCCCGCGGCGAAAGTCCGCGATGATTTCCCGCGCGGCATTGTGACCGGGCGCGCCGGTGACGCCGCCGCCGGGGTGCGTGCCCGAGCCGCACATGTACAAGCCCTTCAAGGGTCCGCGATAGTCGCCATGCCCCAGCATCGGCCGTGCTGAAAACAGCTGATCCAGGCTCAGGGCGCCATGAAAGATATCGCCGCCGATGAGCCCGAAGGTGCGTTCGAGATCCAGTGGACTCATGATCTGCCGCCCGAGCACCGAGGCCTTGAAATTCGGCGCGTGGCTGTTGACCAAATCGATCATCACATCCGCGACTTCCTCGCGATGCGCATCCCAGGACGCGTCGTTCGGCAGGATGGGAGCCACGTGCTGGCAGAACAGGCTGGCGACGTGTTGCCCCTTGGGTGCGAGACTGTCATCGAGCGTGGAGGGAATGAGCATCTCCACGATGGGCCGCTTCGACCAGCCGCCGGCCTTGGCATCGAGGTATGCCTGGTCCATGTAAGCTAGGCTCGGCGCCATGATGATGCCGGCGGTGTGATGATCGGCGGGCGCGCGGCCCGGTAATGACTTGAAATCGGGCAGTTCCGACAGAGCCACATTCATGCGAAATGTCCCGGAGCCGCAGCGCCAATGGGCGATGCGCTCGCGAAAATCCTGCGGCAAGACGCTGGAATCGATCAAAGACTCGTACAGCAATTTTGGATTCAAGTTCGACACGACGCAGCGCGCGCGAATTGCCTCGCCTTTCTCGGTGATGACCCCCACGGCGCGCCCCGCTTCGACCAGCACTTCTCTAACCGGGCTGGCGACTCTGATCTCCACGCCGCGCTCCGCCGCCGCCCTGGCCATCGCCTGGGTGATCGCGCCCATTCCCCCGATCGCGTGCCCCCAGGCACCCTTCTTACCGTTGACCTCGCCAAATACGTGATGCAAAAGCACGTAAGCGGACCCCGCCGCGTAGGGACTTGCGTAATTGCCGACCACCCCGTCGAAGCCATAGGCCGCCTTGATCGGCGCGCTCTCGAACCAAGAGTCGAGATAATCGCCCGCCGACTTCACGAATAAATCCAACAGCTCGCGCCGCATCGGCAGATCCAGTTTGGCGATGCGCTTCGCCTGGCGCGCGCCGCGCAGCAGTTCCGGCAATGCCTCCAACCATCCGCCGGCGGTGACGTTCGGCGGCGTCTGCAGCACGAGATCGCGCAGCACGTCGGCGATCACATCCAGGCGTTCGCCATACGCGCTCAGGCGCTCGGCGTCGCGAGCGGAGAATTTTGCGACCTCCCGGGCGGTCTGGCCGGCACCTACCTTGAGGTAGGTGGTCGCATCCAGGGGCAGAAAGTTCGCCAGTTTGCGCTCGACGACCCGCAGGCCATGGCGCGGCAAGTCCAGATCCCGAATGATCTTTGGATTGAGCAGCGAGACGGTGTAGGCCGCCACCGAATTGCGAAAGCCGGGATGAAATTCCTCGGTTACCGCGGCCCCGCCGACAACCGCGCGGCGCTCGAGCGCCGTTACCTTGAGTCCGGCGGCGGCCAGATACGCGGCGCAGACCAGCCCATTGTGGCCGCCGCCGACAATGACCACGTCGCGAGAATGTTCAGCCACAGCGGGCGCCGCTGCGGTCGCGGGCGGCGGTGTTCCAACCGGCGCCCGGCGATTGTTCGAGACAGCTCTCTGGAATGAGTTCGCGCATGCGGCGGGCAAAGCTTCTCAATGACACTTCGTTGTGCCCGAGTGGACCGGGCGAGTAACTGCGCGAGCCCATGCCGGCTTGCACTCTTTCGATCAGGGTTTTGTCCTCCAAGCTCACTCGGCGATTAATGCGCCAATTCAGATAACGTGCCGCCCGCATTTCGCGCCGCTCGTCGGGGTGTGCGTAAGCGATCTCCCGGACCAGCGTTTCGGTCGGCGATACGGGAATCATCTGCATGAAATCGACCTGGTCGGGATAAATGTCGAATGCGACGTTCGGCCAAAGCTTGAAGTAGGTCCATAGGCGCTGGCGCTCCTCGGGCAGGTGCGGGGCTCTCGGCAGCACGGCCTGGTACAGGCGCTCCGACAGCTGCGATGAGGGTGTATCGCGAAGATGACCCCACATCTTATCCACCCACTGCTCGGCCTCGATTCCGTATGACTGGCCGAACAAGCGCGACAGGCCGGGATGCGCGACGGCGATGTGCATCGCGTCCGAATAGTTGTCCGTCACGTTCTTCCAGTTGACATGCCGAACCCGCATCGTTACCCGCCCGAGAGGCTTAAGTTCCTCGAATCGATAGCAGGCCAGTTCCCGTTCGTAAGGCGCCAGCATTTCGGCGACGCTCGGCAAGCCCGGCTGCAGACGGACAAAGATGAATCCCTTGTAGATTTCGATCTCGAGAGGCTTGAGCGCGTAATGCTCCGCGGCAAAGTCGACAAATTCCCTGCGGTGCGGCACAGCCGCGAGCGCGCCGTCGAGATCGTAGGTCCAGGCATGGTAGGGGCAGACGATCCGGCCCGGACAGTGTCCGGCGGAGCCGTCGAGGAGCCTCGAGGCCCGATGCCGGCAGACGTTGAAGAACGCACGGGCCCCGCCATCGCGCCCGCGAACGGCGACAATGGGTTCGCCGAGAAAATCCAGCGTGTGGTAATCGCCCGGGTTCGGAATGTCGTTGAGATGACAAATGATCTGCCAGGATGTGGCGAACACCTGCTGTTTTTCGGCGCGCAAAAAATCGGCGTCCCGATAGATCCATCCGGGCAGACTGAAGTCCTCTTGCAACGCTCGGCGCCGTGCATCCATCCGCGGGTTACCGTCTCCAACTCTTGTTGAACGGTAGTATAACAAGAGATGCGGTCAGGTTTTGTGAGGTATCCCCCGCAAAATGCGCGGGAAGGCGCCCGCGCAAAGCGCGTTGACCCAGTCTTCGCAGATGCCGATGGCCTCGCGCGGCTTGAATGTCTCCGAACAGAGGCTCAATTCGACCCATAGGCCGTCCAGCAGCGCACTCAGCGCGATCGCGGCGGACCGCAGTTTCAACTTGGGCGCGGCGCCCGATTTGACCAGCTCGCCCAACAGGCCTTCCAGAATCGATCGATACTTTCCGTAGGTTCGATCATGCACTTCGCGTATTTCCCGCGAGTGGGCGACCATGCTCCAGAACACCACCCACACGTTGAACAGTTGCGGGTCGAGAAGATCCGGAGCGAATGATGCCCGGAAAAAATCGCTGAGGCGCTCGCGCGGCGAGGCGGTGCGATCGTGCGCGCGGCTGCGCAACTCATCCTGCAGTTGCAGCGCCAGAGTCTCATAGGTCTCCGCTATCAATCCCGACTTGCTGGGAAAGTGATGGTTGATCAATCCAATGGAGACGCCCGCGGCGGCGCTGATGCGGCGTACTGAAACGCCGTCATGGCCGTATTTCTTGAGACACCGAAGGGTGGCTTCGACCAATGCTTCGCGGCGTACCGCAGGCGTCGCACGACGAAATTTCGGTACACGCGGCTTTTTCTTCATCTAACTTCCAACTTCCTTGGTTCCCATTATATCGAACCCCATCCTGGAGTTCTGCGGTGCAAAGTCAGGCTGCGCGGAATGCCCGATAGTCCAGTCCGAGCGCGCTCGCGACCGCTTCATGGGTCAATTGGCCGGCGTGCACATTGAGCCCTTGAGCCAACCCGGGGTCCTTGGCTATCGCGGCCCGCCAGCCGTGATCCGCCAGCGCCTTCACATAGGGCAGGGTCGCATTGGTGAGCGCAAACGTCGAAGTCCTCGGCACCGCGCCCGGCATGTTCGTGACCGCATAATGGATTACACCGTCGAGCACATATGTCGGCTCGGCATGAGTCGTCGGATGGCTGGTTTCAAAGCAACCGCCTTGATCGATGGCAATGTCGACCAGCACCGCTCCCGGTTTCATGGTTTTGACCATGGCTCGCGTCACCAGCTTGGGCGCCGCGGCGCCCGCTATCAACACAGCTCCGATCACGAGGTCGGCATCGCGCACCAGCTCCTCGATGGCATGTGCGGTCGAATACACCGTCTTGAGCTGGCTGCCAAAAATCGCGGACAGCTCTCGCAGGCGCTTGACCGAGCGGTCCACCACGGTGACATCGGCGCGCAGTCCGACGGCCATTTCCACCGCATGAGTGCCGGAAACGCCGCCGCCGAGTACCACGACCTTGGCGGGCGCCACGCCCGGTACGCCGCCCAACAGCACGCCGAATCCACCGTTGGCTTTCTGCAGGCAATTGGCGCCGACCTGGACCGACATGCGTCCGGCCACCTCGCTCATGGGAGTCAGCAAGGGCAAGGAGCCATCGGGTGCCGTCACGGTCTCGTAGGCGATGGCGGTGGCGCCCGACGCAAGCAGCGCCACGGTTTGCTCGCGATCAGCGGCCAGGTGCAAATAAGTAAACAGCGTTTGATTGCTGCGTAACATCTTGCATTCATTGAGCTGCGGCTCCTTGACCTTCACGATGAGGTCGGTGGACCCGAAAATGTCGTCGACCTTCTTGGAGATGGAGGCTCCCGCAGCCTGATAGTTCGAATCATCAAAACCAATTCCCGCACCCGCGCCGCTTTGCACGATGACTTGATGTCCCGAATCGACGAGTTCGCGAACGCCCGCAGGTACCAGACCCACTCGGTATTCATGAATTTTGATCTCTTTGGGTACGCCGATTTTCATAAGTCGCTCCGCAGGGTAGGCCGGGATGGCAAGGTTACTCACCCGGGCGTCGAGAAACAATCCGGGCTACTAGGCTATATCGCGCAATTCCTGCACGAGGAGACGCTGCCAGAGCCATTCTTGGCGCGTTTTCGGCGCATTCAATGACATGCGCTCCAAATAAGGCCTGATCGCAATCGGCGTACCGCGCGACACGGCAGCCAGGCCCACGGCCTTGACACGCGGCCAACCACCTGCGCTTTTCTCCTTCAACCTGGCCAGCGCCTTTGCCAGTACGATCTCCTCGCGCGTGAAGTCGGTGCCGAATGGGAATTCCGAAAACAATCCGCGGGCGCGGGCCAGAATGAAACGCTCTTCCAAGGCGCGCGGCGTATTGTTTCGATGCAACTCCGGTATTTGATGATCAAGCCGCAATTTGCCCGCAGCCTGGGCCTCCCGCTTCAAGCCGTCCTGAAACCGCGAATCTGCAATGTTCAACATGGCCGCGATCGCATCCTGGTCGCTCAAGCCGCGCAAATCCGCCACGCCGTATTCCGTGACCACGATATCGCGCAGGTGCCGGGGAATGGTCGTATTCCCATAATTCCACAAGATGTTCGAGGTAACTTTGGAATTCTTTTCGCGCGTGCTATGCAGGGTCAGGATTGAGCGTGCATCCGGCAACGCATGCGCCATCGCGACAAAGTTGTATTGCCCGCCGACCCCGCTCACAACGCGGCCATCGGCCAGGCCGTCCGATATGGCCGCTCCGAGCATCGTCACCATCATGCTGGAGTTCAGAAACCGCCCATGGCGGCGCTGCGCCAATTTCAACGCCTGATCGGCGCCATCGAGTTGATTGACGAACGAGACACCGCACATCGAGAATTGGCGCCGTTCCGCTTCAGGCAAATCGCGCAACGCGGCGTAGAATCCGCGCGGTCCCAAAAAAAACGCGCCATGCAACAATGTTCCACCGCAGAGCTGTCGCCCGGTGCACAGCGCGAGCAGGTCGCGCCGGCCCGCCGGTGTGCCGAGGGTCGCCGGCGTGACCTGTCCCTCCGAATTCTCGATGCGGCCCTCGAGGTAGCGGCAGTCGCGGCGAAACACGCCGATATCCTGCAGCATCGCGAAGTCCGCGAAGCTTATGGGGCTGGCGAAACCTGCGTCCGCCAGGGCCGCCAGAAACGCTTCGTCGACCCGTTCGCTGACGCTGCCTTCGTTCAACAGCCGCTGGATGCGCAGGTCGGCGTAAACACGCCGCCGCAGCACCCCGCTGCGATACAAATCCAGGAAACCGTCAACGAACATTTCAGTGCAGCCGTAAAGACCGGTTTCGAACGGCGCCGCGTCGCCGATCGAGTCCAATTCCGGCCCGAAGCGCTCCGCCGCCTTGAGCCCCTTGAGTATCTCGCGAAATTCCGCATTCTGCTGGTGACGCAGCTGTAGCCCGTAGACCACGGCGTCGCCGAGTTCGCCGATGCCGATTTGCAGGGTGCCGCCGTCGCGCACCAAGCGCGCGCCGTACAAGCCGATCGCATAATCCGCCGTACGCAGGCGCTGATTGGGCGGGGCAAACAGGTCGTACTCGTACCGCGGGTGCTCGATCAGCGCGTCGAATGTCTCGGCGGCAACTTCCGCTGGTCCGAACATGAAAGGCATCTGCCGGTTGACCTCGCCGATGACGACGAGGTCTCTGCCTGCCTGCCGTTGCGGCGCCAAGTGCTCGAGTAAGTCGAGGGTGACATCAGGATTCGATCCCAGACTGTATTCCGTGCGGCCTTCGACGCCGCGCTTCGCGACGAGCTGCGCGATGACATTGACGCCACGAGCGGCTACGTCGCGCGCCACGTGGGTGTAGTTGCTGCTGACGTAGTGGCGCTGCGAATGGCCGACATGAAGCTGCGCTCCGGGGTCCAAGAAGAACTCGACGATCTGCACATTGTCGGGCACGGCCCTACCATGCAAATCAGTGACGTAGTCGAGCGGCACGCAAGCGCCAAACAGCCGCGCCACCAAAGGTTCCAGGAACCGACGCTCGAGCTCCCCCCGCCATTGCGGCGCGCGCAGGCTCAACGCCGTGAAAATCGTCAGGCGCAGCGACGGATCGCGCCGTACGCGGCGATAGAACTCGTTGGCAAGCGGGTTGGGCTTGCCGATACCCAAGGGCAGCGCCAGGACGATATGCGGTCCGACGCGGGCTAAGGTGCTTTCAACGCATTCGGCGACATCGTCAAAGATGCGCGGCATGTCAGGTCTTGGGCTTCAGCACCAGAGCGAAGTTGATTTTGACGCCATCACCGACATTCTCCGTGCTCTTCCAATCGCCCTGGCCCACGCCGAAATCCAGGCGGTTGAGTTTGGCGCTGCCGGTCAGTTTCGCGCCCGCGCCAGCCGGCACGAACTGAAAGTCGATCGGCACGTCCTTGGTGACGCCGCGCAGCGTCAGCGCACCGACGGCGGAATAGCCCGCAGCGGTCTTCGTGATGGTTTTGGTGACGTAGTGCGCCGTCGGATTGTGGGCGACATCGAAGATATCCTTGCTGCGTATGGTCGTGTCGCGGTCTTTGTCCTTCGAATCGACCGAATTCATGTCGATCTGTACATCGATTCGCGAGCCGGCGAGCGCATCGGGCGCAAAGTCCACATTGGCGGTGAACTTGTGAAACACGCCCTTGAACTCAGCGCCGGCCTGAACCCCGACGAACTCCAGGCGGCTCTGCTCCGTGTCGGCGGTGTAGCTTGCGGCACCGGCTGCGGCAGCCGCGGCGCCAAAGAGGATCGCGGCAATCCCGGCAAGATAAAGATTTCTCATGGTCGCTTCTCCGATTTGGTAAATGGCAGCATGCGCTTGAGCACGTCATCCTTGTTCCAGAAATGATGCTTGAGCGCCGCGAGAATGTGCAGCAGTGCAACCGCAAACAACAGCCAGCTCAAGGTGTCGTGCGTCGACTTAAGCAAATTGAAGGCTTGTTCGTTCGGCCCAACGAGATTGGGCCAGGTAAATTGGTGGAACCAACTCACCGAGTAGTTTTTGGCGGAGGACATCATCCATCCCGTCAGGGGCATGACGAACAACAGCACATAAATGAGAACATGGTTTGCGCGCGCGGCCTGCCGTTCGAATTTCGTCATGCCGGGCGGCAGCTCAGGAGGCCGATTGAACAGCCGCCACAGCAGGCGCAGCACCGCCAAAGTCAAAATCGTCATGCCGAAGCTTTTGTGCCAATCCAGGCGTGCGAGTTTTCGCGCTCCGATCGGCAAAAACTGGGCTGTCCAACCAAGCGTGAACTGAACCACGATGAGCGCCGCGATGATCCAGTGAAATGCTTGCGCGACCGCAGAGTAGCGGGTCGGGGGGCTTTGATTTGGCATCGCGCATCTCCGGCTGCAAACTGTTGACTAGTCTAGCAAACGGAAGGACCGTAATAGATGCTCAAGCAGATTGCCGCCGCTGTTCTGGTCTTGAGCGCGGCGGCATGCGCCGCACCGCGTCCGCGGCCGGTCGCACCCTGGTTGGCCGGCCAACCGGCCCTGCAATCGCTGCCCGCGCCGGGCGAATACCCGATCGATTCCAGCAGCTCCGAATTGAGACTGCTCGTATATCGAGCCGGAGCGCTGTCCAATCTTGGCCATAACCACGTCATGGTCAATCGAGCCGTCACCGGACGGGTGCAAATCGGCGGCAGCGTCTCCGCGTTATCATTTTCGCTGAGCGCAGCTGTGAACGACTTCCTGGTCGACGATGCGCAGGCGCGCAGCGAGGAAGGCGCCGATTTTCCCAGCGACATTCCACAGGATGCCAAGGAAGGTACCCGCCGCAACATGCTGAGCAACGCAGTGCTCGACGCCGCTGAATTTCCGGCCATCACGGTGAAGAGCGTCTCGCTCAGCGGCACGCTCGAGGCGCCCCACGCGGACTTGGAAATCAGCGTGGCAGGACACACTTCGACACTATCGATGCCTTTTGCCTTGCAGGGCGACGCACATCACTTGACTGCCGCAGGTTCGACGGAACTGCGCCAAAGCGCCCTGGGTCTTACGCCCTACAGCCTGATGCATGGCGCCCTGCAGGTGCAGGATGCCATGCAGTTGAAGTTCAAGATCACGGTGTCGACGAACTAGTCAGCAGGATCGGCGTGCCTTCGGGCGCCACCAATACCGCCGCCCCACCGGCGTGCAATCCCGGCGGCATTTCGCCGTCCGGCACGATGCCCTTGTCGGCAAGATGGGCGAGGGCGCCGCCCACATCATCGACTTCGAATCGCAAAGTTGCCCGCCGCAAATCGGCAGGCCGGTAAAGGCCAAGATCGATGTAATCGCTGGTGCAGGCAATGTGCGGCAGGCGGTCTTCAAGCTCTTCCATTCCGACAAAACCAAAGTTTTCCCAGTAGGCTTTTGCCGTTTCGCGATCCGGTGCCGGCACCGCGATTTCGAGGAAATAGCCGCAACGCGACGTGTCATTGGCGAGGCGTTTGCTCGGCGAAAAGGTGCGCGCCTCGACCAGGCGCACGAGCTGACCGGAGGGATCGAACCAGCCGACCTCATTGAACACGTCATTGCCGAGATGGCGGAACTCAAAGTCGATCCCCTTTTGCTCCAGCGCATCCAAGTGCTTGAGCATGTCAGGTTTCACGAAGGTCAACGACGGCGCGGGGATCGGTTCCTGATGCAGCCCCAAACAGATTCGTCCATCCGTTACCACGGCATAAGGATGCGGCCACGCGTCGCCCACCTCCGCGGAGGAGAATCCCAATCCGACGTAGAAATCCAATGAGGCCTGAATGTCCGGCGCGGCGAGCGAAAACTCGAGAAAGCGTCCCAGCACGGCTCCTAGCTCACTCCGCCGACGCAGACGTATTTGATCTCCGTGTAGTCGAGGATTCCGTACTTGGACCCTTCGCGGCCAATTCCCGATTCCTTGACGCCGCCGAAAGGCGCCGTTTCAGTCGAGATGATGCCGGTGTTCAATCCGACGATTCCGTACTCGATGGCTTCCGAAACCCTCCAGCTTCTCGCCAGATCGCGGGTGTAGAGGTAGGCGGCCAGGCCGAACTCCGTATCGTTGGCCATGGCGATCGCCTGCGCCTCGGTTTCAAACTTGAACAGCGGGGCCACCGGCCCGAATGTTTCCTCGCGCGCCACCAGCATCTTCGGCGTGACGTCGGTGAGAATGGTCGGCTCGAAGAATGAGCCGCCGAGAGCATGGCGCTTGCCGCCCAGGGCGACTTTGGCGCCCTTCGCCACTGCATCCGCAATGTGCTCCTCGACTTTCGTCACCGCCTTGGTATCGATCAGCGGTCCCTGGTCGGTGACGCCGAGAAGCCCGTCGCCGACGCGCAATTGCGCCACCGCTGACTTGAGCCGCTTGGCGAATTCCTCGTAGACGCCAGCCTGAATCAGGAGCCGATTCGCGCAAACGCAGGTTTGGCCGGTATTTCGATACTTGCTGGCGATGGCTCCCTGTACCGCAGCCTCCAGATCGGCATCATCGAACACGATAAAGGGCGCATTGCCGCCCAGCTCGAGCGACAATTTTTTGACCGTCCCCGCGCATTGCGCCATCAACTTCTTGCCGACTTCGGTCGAGCCGGTGAAAGTCAGCTTCCTCACCGTCGGATTGCCGGTCATCTCCCCGCCGATCGCGACGGCACTGCCGGTGATCATGTTGAACACACCTTTCGGAACGCCGGCGCGCGAGCCAAGCTCCGCCAAGGCGAGCGCCGAATAAGGGGTTTGCGTGGCGGGCTTGCAAACCAGCGTGCAGCCGGCAGCCAGGGCCGGTCCTGCCTTGCGGGTAATCATCGCGCTCGGAAAGTTCCACGGTGTGATGGCGGCGACCACGCCGACCGGCTGGCGCAACACCATGATGCGCTTGTCGGCCTGGTGACCCGGAATGATGTCTCCATACAAACGCTTGGCTTCCTCGCCGAACCACTCAATGAACGAGGCCGCGTAGGCTATTTCCGTTTTGGACTCGGCCAGCGGTTTGCCCTGCTCGGCGGTCATGAGCATCGCCAGGTCATCTTGATGCTGCATCATAAGATCGAACCAACGCCGCATGATGACGGCGCGGTCCTTGGCCGTGCGCGCCTTCCACGCGGGCAGCGCCGCGGATGCCGCGGCAATCGCGCGCCGCGTTTCGGCGCCGCCCATGTTCGGAATGGATCCCAATTTTTGCGCGGTCGCCGGGTTTCTCACCTCCAGCGTGGCGCCGTTGTCTGCGGCAGTCCAGCCGCCATCGATGAAACACAGTTCGCGCAGCAGCGTTGGGTCTTTGAGCTTCATGGACATGCCCTCGAGGATAGCGCGTTCAAAGGCCCGCTCTCAACGTTCGAGAATCGCGGTGACGCCCATGCCGCCCGCGGTGCAAATCGAGATCAGCCCACGCTTTGCCTTGGCCTCGTCGAGAATTTTCGCCAACGAGGCAAGGATGCGCGTGCCGGTTGCCGCGAAGGGATGCCCGATGGCGACGCTGCCGCCCTTCACGTTCAGTTTCGATCGGTCGATCGTGCCGAGGGGCCCCGGCAACCGCAGTGTGTCGCGGCAGTACACCGGATCGGTCCAAGCTTTCAACGTGCATAACACCTGTCCGGCAAACGCCTCGTGTATTTCGTAAAAATCGAAGTCTTGAAGCTTCAATTTGGCATCGTTCAGCATTCGCGGAACGGCGTAAGCGGGAGCCATGAGCAGACCCTCTTTCTTTTCGATGTAGTCGACCGCCGCGACCTTGCCGTAGCTCAAATAAGCGAGCACCGGAAGGTTGCGCTCGCGGGCCCACGCTTCGGAAGCCAACAACACGGCGGAAGCGCCGTCGGTCAGCGGCGAGGAATTTCCCGCCGTCAAGGTGCCGGCTCCGGAGAAGTCGAAAGCAGGCTGCAGTTTCGCGAGCTTTTCCAGCGACGTGTCCGTGCGGATGTTGTTGTCCTGAGTCAATCCCAGATATTCGATGACCAAGTCCTTGTAGAAACCCGCAGCGTAGGCGGCAGCCGCCTTGTGGTGGCTCTCCAAGGCGAGTTGATCTTGTTCCGCGCGCGTGATGCCCCATGTTTTGACCATGAGTTCCGTGCTCTCACCCATGGATAAACCGGTGCGCGGCTCCGTCACCCCGGGCAATACGGGCCTGAAATGCTTCGGGCGCAGCCCGAACCAGGGCTTCACGCGAGCGGCCGCGGACTTGCCGCGATAACTGCGCAGCAGGAGCTGCTGAAAACTCCGTGGGTAGACCACGGGCGGGTCGCTCACCGTATCGACTCCTCCGGCGATGGCGCAATCGATCTGGCCCAGCGCAATTTTATTACCCAACAGGATCGCTGCCTCGAGGCCGGTGCCGCAGGCGCGCTGCAAATCCAGTCCGGGCGTCTCGAGCGCCAGCCCGCACCCAAGCACCGACTCGCGCGTCAAATCCCATTGACTGGAGTGCTTCACCACCGCGCCGGCGGCAACGTCATCAATGCGCTGTCCGCGCAGGCCAAATCGCTCGACCACGCCGCGCAGCGCGGCGGTCAACATCTCCTGATTCCCGACCTGCGCGTAGGCGCCGTTGCCCCGCGCGAACGGAATACGTGCGCCGCCGACAATTGCGACGCGTCGCGGACTCGCTCCTACCAACATAGTTGTCTCCGTTAAGCGCTAAGTACGCGAATTATGGACCTACCCGCCGGCATATAATCCATCAATGACCGGATTTTGTTGCAGGGTTTGCGGCGGGATTGCGCTTTTCGCGCTTGCCGGGTGCGGCGCGCCCTCGGCGCCCGCGCCGCCGCCGCAGGCCGCGGAACCGCCGCCGATCGACCGGCTCAGTCGGATCGTCGAGCGCTATTGGGACGAGCATCTGCCGACCGAGAATGCCATTTCGCCGCAAATTCTCGCCGATTCGTTGAGTATCGAGCGCCGCTATCTCGCGGAACTACTCGGTGTTCCGCGCGACGCCCTGGATACACCATCGCGGCTGACCTACGACATTTTTCGCCGGCGCCGCGAGATTGGTATCGAGAGTTTTACCTTCCCCAGTGAGTTGCTGCCCATCAATCCGTTCGGCGGGGCGACTCAAGAGCTCGCGGCGCGGGCTGCGGACCTGGAACAGCATCCGGGCGCAACCGCCTCCGAATACGAGAGCTGGCTGAAGCGCATCGGCGATCACGTGCTTTGGACGCAGCAGGCCGCTGTCAACATGCGCGATGGGATGCGGCGGGGCTATACATCGCCGCGCACGGTGGTCGAGCGCATGCTCCCCGTCCTGGAACGTCTCGGCGTCGATGACTCCGCCAACGTGTTCTACGCGCCGCTGCGTACCATGCCGGAGAGCATCAAGGATCCGGAGCGTGCCCGACTCACGCGGGAAATGACCAGCGCAATCTCGGGGAGACTGCTGCCAGCCATTCGCGCGTTGCATGATTTCTTGCAGAAGGAATACCTGCCGCGCGCGCGAACCGGCGTCGCTTTGACGGCGCTGCCGCTGGGCCGCGAGTGGTATGCATTCTTGGTCAAAAGAGCGACCGGCACTGCCCTCACGCCCGAGGAGATCAATCGCATCGGCGTCGCCGAAGTCGAGCGCCTAGGGTTGCAACCGTCGCGCGAGCCGGCCCCGCTTCCCGCCAACGGGCTCGTGAGCGCCTACAAGGATTTGGAAGTCCAAGTTCAGGCTGCGCTGCCCGCGGCGTTCGCCGAGATGCCTGCGGCGGATCTTGATATTCGCGCTACGGAGTGGCCGCCGCAACCGGGCGCGCCGTTGTACTACCAGCGCGGCGGACCGGCCGGAGCACCGCCGGCGATTCTTTACGTGAACACCCGGAAGGCGGCGAAAGCTTTCTCGATTGCGAATTTTCTGCAGCAAGGCTTGCCGGGCGAGCATTTTCAGATCGCGCTTCAACAGCAGCGCACCGACCTGCCTCGATTCCGCCGCTTTGGCTCCGAACCTGCCTTCACGCGGGGTTGGGGTCTGTACGCCGCCTCGCTCGGCGATGCATTAGGCCTGTACACTGACGAATCGGCGAAATTGGATGCGGCTGCGCTGCAAATGCGCTGCGCCGTGGCGTTGGTGGTCGATACGAGCCTGCACGCAATGGGCTGGACGAGAGGCCAGGCCTTTGACTATCTTCGTGTGCATCTTGGACTCGACGACCTCGATGCCCAATCTCTGATCGACTCGTACGCGGCGAGCCCGGCGGACGCGTTGGCGTGCATGGGCGAGACGAGGTTTCGCACGCTGCGTGCGCGGGCTCAGCAAGCCCGTGGCAGCCGTTTCGATCTTCGGGAGTTTCATTCCGAGATTCTGCAGGGCGGTGCGATGCCGTTGGACATTCTCGAGGCAAAAATGAAAGGTTGGCTGGACGCTTTGAAATGAGGGTTTTTTCCCGAAACAACCGCCTGGCGGCGATTTCGTTCGAACAGTATTTGTCAGTCGGAGTCAGACTATTCGGAGTCAGATTATCTAGTGCGCGCATTACTCATATTTGCAGTCCTTCTCGCCGCGGGCGCAGCCCGTGCCGCGAATCTCGCCGCGGAAGCCTCTTCGGGCAACGATATCGCGATATCGGTGTCATTGGACCCGGCGGAGCAGAGCGGCAGCGCCAGCGCCACCGTGAGGATTCAAGCCCCCCGGGGCGTCGTGTGGTCGCTGATCACGAGCTGTCCGGAATCGGTGCGGATGGTGCCAGGGCTCGAGGTCTGCGATGTGGTGGAGACCGCGCCCGATCAATCGTGGCAAAAGATTCGCCACGTCATGAATTATTCCTGGTACCTGCCCAAGCTGACGTACCTCGTTCGCGCAACCTACGATCCGCCGTCGAAGGTGTCGATCGAGCGGATCTCCGGGGATCTGCGAACGGTACGGGGTTCCTGGGAACTGAAGAGCGATGGGGATTATACGATCGCGCACTATACGGTCGACCTGGCACCGGGCTTCTGGGTGCCGCACTGGATCGTGCGATCCGCGCTGCGCAAGGATTTGCCCAAAATGCTGCGAGCCTTGCGCTCCCGTGCTGAAACCATGGCGACGCACAGTTCTTGATTTGCGGCGCGCGCCGAGCTGCGCCGTCCTGATCGTCTGTGCCGCGGCTTTCGCCATGAGCGCCTGCGAGCGTGAACCTGAATCGCCGCCGCTGCGGGTGAAGCGGGTATTTCACCTGAACCCTTACGAGAAGGACTTCGGCTATTCGCAAGCCGTCCTCATCGACAAAACGCTGTATATTTCCGGCTCGGTGGCCGCGGATCAGAACGGGCGCCTGGTAGCACCCGGCGATATGGCCGGCCAGATGCGCGCCGCTTACTCGAATATTCGCCGTACCCTGACAGCACATGGAGCCGACTTCGAAGAAGTTGTCAAAGAGACGATCTACACGACGGATATGGACGCATTGCTCAAGGCTTCAGACCTGCGCTTCGAGTATTACGACAAGGAGCGGCTGCCGACCACATCCTGGGTGCAGGTGCAGCGTTTGGTGGATCCCGGGTTTCTCGTTCAAATTGAAGTCGTGGCAGAGCTGCCGTAAAGAAAAAACCGGGGATGACGTTGCGCAACGTGGTCGACAGAAATTTCGAGAGGCGTCTCGCGGGGCTCATTAATTCGGGCGAACGGGCGATCTTGCGCGGCGGCCGCAAGGGCGTCGAGAAGGAGTCGTTGCGTGTATCGCCCGACGGCGTCATTGCCCAGACCCGCCATCCGCAAGCCTTGGGAGCGCCGCTCACCAACGAACACATCACGACGGATTTCTCCGAATCGCTGATCGAACTGGTCACGCCGCCCTTCGGCGAGACGTGGGAACTGCTGCAATACCTTTGCGATATTCATCAGTTCGTGTACCGCCACCTGTACGACGAATTGCTGTGGGCGACGAGCATGCCCTGCGCAATCAAGGGCGACGCCAGCATTCCGCTGGCGCAGTTCGGCAGCTCCAATGTCGGGCGCATGAAGACGGTCTATCGCCACGGATTGGGCGTGCGCTACGGGCGCATCATGCAAGCCATTTCCGGGGTGCATTTCAACTACTCGTTCAGCCCAAGGTTGTGGGGCGTGCTCGAGGCGGTGAATCAATCCAGGCAGCCATTGCAGGATTTCGTTTCAGAACAATACTTCGGCGTGCTGCGCAACTACCGCCGCTACGGCTGGCTGGTGCTCTACCTGTTCGGCACTTCGCCGGCGGTATCGAACAGCTTTTTCGCCGGACGGGAGAATACGCTGCCGGCGCTCGATGCCGACACGGTCTACGAGCCCTACGGTACCTCGCTGCGCATGAGCGACATCGGTTATCGCAACAAGAATCAATCGACCTTGAGTGTGTCGGTAAACAGCTTGTCCGAGTACGTTCGCGATCTGACGCGCGCTATCGGCACGCCCTATCCGCCCTATGAAAAGCTCGGCGTCAAAATAAACGGCGTCTACCAGCAGCTCAACGCCAACATCTTGCAGATCGAAAACGAATACTACAGTTTCATCCGCCCGAAACGCATTGCGCGCTCGGGCGAGCGGCCGACCAAGGCACTGCATCGCGCCGGTGTGGAATACGTGGAAGTCCGCGCGCTCGACGTGAGCGCATTCGATCCGGTCGGCGTCAATCAAAACAAACTGCGCTTCCTCGAAGCCTTTCTGGCGATGTGCCTGCTGCGCGAAAGCGCGCCGATCAGCGTGGGTGAACAATCAGCGCTGGACGCAAATCATCTGCTGGTCGCAAGGCGCGGCCGGGAACCGGGACTGCACCTGAGCCGGGAGGGGCGTAGCACTCCCATGACCGAGTGGGCCCGGGAACTCCTCGATTCGATGCAAGGACTGTGTGAAATGCTCGACCACGGAGAGCGCGCGCGGCCCTATTCGTCGGCGCTCGAGCAGCAACGCGCGAAGATAGATGATGTGGAGAGGACTCCTTCAGCGCGCCTCATCGCCGAAATGCGGCAGACGGGGGAGACTTTTTTTCAGCTGGCCCTGCGAATGTCGAACCTTCACAAAGCCTACTTTCTCGGGCTATATCCGCCGAATGAGAGCCGCCTTGCGGAGTTCGCGAGCGAGGCGCGGGATTCGCATGAGGCGCAACGCAGCATCGAGGCGTCCGACAACACCGATTTCGATGCGTATCTGGCCCATTATTTGGCCGATTGATTCCATATTTGACATAATGTTTGCCGGTCTCCGGCGGCTTACTTCTTCAAAAAAAGCGCCCCAGGTCATTGAGCATGGACTCGCGGGTAGGTACGGTGACGCGGATGAGCACTGCCACAGGGCTTTCCAACGAAGATCTGCCCAATTCGCCCCACGCGCGGCAACTGCGCGCAGGATTTCCGTGGCTCACCTTCGATGGCGAACTCGAAGCCGAATTCAGGCGCAGAAACTTCGACGAGAACCTACTGTACACACGCGTGAATCTGTGCCTCGCGATTCTCATTGCGATCGCATTCTCAGCGATGGACGCAATGGTCCTGGGCCCGGAGCTCGATCGGATTCCCAGCCGCATCCAGATACTGATCATCATTCCGATTCTGCTCATCGGCCTCGGGGCGAGTTTCTCGCCGCACCGGCAGCGTATCCACGCGCCCGTCACCCTGGTCATCATGACCCTATTCGGCCTGAGCGTCGCGGCGATCCAGATCATCGGTGCGCACGGCGGAAATTCGCTGCTGATCCCCTGCGTGATCTTGAGCATCGTGTTCATCTATTTCATGAGCGGCTTGATCTTCTACCATGCGGTCGCGGCCAACGTCATCGTGATGCTGGCGTATTTGGCGGCCGGCACCGCGCTGACATTGCCGGGCCGTGAGTTCAGCTACAGCGCCCTGGCCCTCGTCGCGGCCAACCTGTTCTGCGCGTCGGTCACCTACATGCATGAGAAGACCAGCCGACTGCGCTTTCTGGAGGCATGCCTGCTGCGCGAAATGGTGGCGCGCGACGGGCTGACGGGCATCCAGAACCGCCGCATGTTCGATCAGCATATCGCGCGGGTTTGGCAGCAAGCGGTGCGTGAAGAGGAGCGCATCGCCGTGTTGCTTGCGGACGTCGACTGTTTCAAGGACTACAACGACCGCTATGGCCACCAGGCCGGTGATGAATGCCTACGCGCGGTCGCCGTGTCCTTGAGCCAGTGTGCGCGTCGGCCCTTGGACTTCGTCGCGCGCTATGGCGGCGAGGAGTTCGCGATCGTGCTGTACGAGGCGAGCCGGGACTACGTTGCAGAAGTGCTGACGCGCATCCAACGTTCCATTGCCGAGCTGAACATTCCGCATGAGGCATCGAAGGTTGCCAGCCGCCTTACCGTGAGCATCGGTGCGGCATTTGTGCTGCCCGCCGCCAATCGGACTCTCGAGGGATTGATCCAGCTGGCCGACGAGGCTTTGTACTGCGCCAAGGAAGAGGGCAGAAATCGCGTGATCGTCATGGAGGCCGAGTACGCCACCATGAGAACTGGACGCTTCGAAAAACGCCGACACCACGTCGACGCCTGAGGGGCTTGTCTGGGCGCTCGGCCCCTCACCGATAGATCGCGATGCAAGCCTCCGCACCGGCTTTTCTGCCGGCCCGAAACATGCCCTCGGAATTGAATTCCATGGCGATTTCTCCGTGCGCGTCGATCGCGATGACGCCGCCTTCGCCTCCCAGGGCGGGAAGTTCCGCGAGAACGACCTCCCGAACCGCTGCGGCGACACCGCGGCCGCCATAACGCATTCGGGCGCAAATATCATGCGCCACGGCGCTGCGGATGAATACTTCGCCGTGTCCGGTAGCGGACACGGCACATGAGCGGTCATCGGCATACGTGCCGGCGCCGATGATCGGCGAATCGCCGATTCGCTGAAAGCGCTTGCCCGTCATGCCGCCGGTGGAAGTCGCAGCGGCCAGGCGGCCAAAACTGTCGAGCGCAACGGCTCCGACCGTGCCGACATGCGAGATGGTGTGCCCGGAAAGTCCGATTTCTCCGCTGCGAATTCTCTCCAGCTGCTGCCAACGCTCCGGCGTGTAGAAATAACTTTGCGGCACGAAGGCAAAGCCCTGGCCCGCTGCGAATTCCTCCGCTCCCGCGCCGGCCAGCATGACGTGCGCGGATTTCTCCATCACGGCTCGCGCGAGCAGCACCGGATTGCGGATGCGTGTCAGGCCGCATACCGCGCCGGCCTGCAAGGTGCGCCCATCCATGATCGAGGCATCCAATTCATTGCGGCCATCGAGCGTGAACACCGCGCCGCGACCCGCATTGAACAGTGGGTTATCCTCGAGCAGCACGACGGCGACTGTCACCGCGTCCAGGCTGGTGCCGCCGCCTTCCAACACCGCGTAACCCGCGTCGATCGCCTCGCTCAGGCCCAAGCGATACCTGCGTTCCGCGTCCCCGCTCATCTCGGCCCGCGGCAGGGTGCCGGCGCCACCATGAATTGCTATGCCAAACATTGCTTAGGTTGCTCCTTGCCGCTGCGGAACAGTCACGACCAGCCCTTCGAGATCTGCCGTGACATGGATCTGGCAGCTCAAGCGGCTATTCTCGCGCGGCTGCCAAGCACACTCCAGCGTGCCCTCTTCCATTTCCTCGCGTGCCGTGAGCGCAGGCAGCCAGGCCGCGTCGACATAGACATGACAGGTCCCGCATGCGCAGGCGCCGCCGCACAGCGCGAGAATACCCTGCACGCCGTTCTGCCTGGCCGCCTCCATCAAGGTGATGCCGACAGGCGCATTTATCTCATGGCGGAAGCCGCCCGGTTCAATGAAGGTGATGCGAGGCATTAAAGTGCAGAGATCACGTGTACCCCTCATGGGAATCGTACTAGTATTACCCGGACTGCCCCCGACCGGAGTCTAGAATGAAATTGATTACCGCCATCATCAAACCGTTCAAGCTGGACGACGTGCGAGCAGCCCTGTCGGAAATCGGCGTCTCCGGCATGACCGTCACGGAGGTCAAGGGATTCGGCCGGCAGCGCGGACACACGGAGCTTTACCGTGGCGCGGAGTACGTCGTGGACTTCGTGCCAAAGACCCGCATCGAGGTTGCCGTCAAAAACGAGCTGGTCGATCAGGTGATGGAGGCCATCGTGCGCGCATCGAAAACAGGGAAGGTTGGTGATGGTAAAATATTCGTTACCGATATCTTGCGGGTATTGCGCATTCGCACGGGCGAGAGCGACAACGCCGCCCTCTAGACCGTTGGGCGAATGAGACTATTCGGCGGCGGATGCCTGATTGCATTCACCGTCCTGAACGCAGGGATCGCGCATCCCGTATTCGCAGCGAAGCTCACCGACACGGAACACACCCGGATCGACGAGCCTCGGCCCCCCGATGTGCCGAGCGATGCCGAGCTGGAAGCGGCGGGCGCGATAATCGGCAGAGTGGAAATCGTCACCCGCAATATTTTCGACCAAAGCGACCCGCGCGAAGGCAATGGGCTGTTCCAACTCGCCAACCGGCTTCACATCCGCACCAAGCATGCGACCGTCCAAGCGCAGCTGTTGTTCGCGAGCGGCGACAAGTATCTCGGACGCAAGCTCGCAGAGACGGAGCGCGCACTGCGCCTGCTGTCGTACGTGTATGACGCACGCATCGTGCCGGTCCACTATGCCGACGGGAAAGTGGATATTCGAGTCATCACCAAGGATGTTTGGACCTTGAGTCCCGGAATTTCCTTCGCCCGCTCGGGCGGAACGAATGACACAAAATTCAATCTCGCGGACACGAATTTTTTGGGCTGGGGAAAGGCCTTGCAGGTATCGCACGGCAGCAACGTGGACCGCACCAGCAGCACCGTGACTTGGATGGACCCGAACGTGCTCGGGTCGCGCTGGACCTCGTCGCTGGCGTACTCCGATGCGAGCGACGGGTCGACGCGCGCGGCTCTCGTGACGCATCCGTTCTATTCGCTGGACGCGCCCTGGAGCACGAAAATCTCCGCGATCACGTTCGACCGCAGGATATCGCGTTACAACCTGGGCGATATCGTCGACCAGTTCAACGACAATGAAACCTCCTATGAATTGAGCGGGGGCGTTTCAAACGGGTTGATCGACGGCTGGGTCAAGCGCTGGACCTTCGGCATGCGTTACGACCGCAATTTGTTCTATCCGTCGCCGGTCACGACGGTGCCTGCGAAAGTGCTGCCGCCGAATCGAACTCTGTCATACCCGTTTACCGGATTCGACATTCTTCAGGACGACTATAAGAAGGTCGGCGACGAGAATCAGATCGGCCGCGCGGAGGACCTGTACTTCGGCACCGAGGTGACGGGAGAAATTGGCTACTCGAGCAGCGCCTTTGGCGCCGACCGCGATGCCGTCATGCTCAGCGCCAAAGCGCTGCACGGGTTCGACCTGCCCCATGAGCAGCAGTTGTTCCTGACCAGTGATTTTTCTTCGCGCCTGGAGCAGGGGCATGCACGCAACCTGGTTGCCGATGCCGCCGCGAAGTATTACTGGCGGTGGCGCGAGGACTGGCTGTTGTACGCGGCACTTTCCGGAACCACCACCTATCGATTGGATCCGGACATGCAGCTTTTAATCGGGGGCGACAATGGCCTGCGCGGCTATCCGTTGCGGTTCGAGTCGGGCACCTCCCGCGCGCTTTTTACGCTTGAGCAACGGGTCTTCACCGATTGGTTTCCGTTTCGCTTGGTTCGCGTGGGCGGCGCCGTGTTTGCGGACGTCGGGCGCACCTGGGGTACGGGCGTCGTCGGCAACAGCGATCCGGGATTGCTCAAGGATCTGGGATTCGGCCTGCGTCTGGGCAATACCCGCTCAGGTCTGGGAAATGTCCTGCACATCGACTTTGCGTTCCCCCTGAGTAATGTGGCGGGAATCCAGAAATTCCAATTTCTGGTGCAGACAATGCAGAGTTTCTAGGACGCAGCTTTGCCCCGCCGCGAGAAAAGCCATACGGCAGCACCGCATACCGCGAAGTTCAGCACCCACCACCACAGCTGGCGGCTGTTGTTCTTATCGTCCAATGGCCCGGGCACCGATGCGATCTCCAACGTGCCCTTGAGACTCTCCTTTGCCGCCCCTTGGGCCACCTGAAAGTCGACGGTCGCGGCGCCCGGCAGTGCGAGCTCCTTGGCCTGCAAGGAATAGCTGCCGTCGTCCTCGGCAGTCGTGGGGTGCGCCATGCCCCGCAAAACGACGGTTATCACGGCGTCCCTCACCGGCGCGTTGTCAACCAGGCGGCTGAGGTGAATGCTCATTTTATCGTCGTGGACGACGCCCACGGCCAATAGATCATTCGAGCGCGCTTCGACTCGAGGAATCGCCGGCGCGTCCGCAGCCCAGGCGCCCGCCGCCCATGCCCAGGTTACCACCCAGACTGCCAAGCTTCTCAAAGCGTGAAACCCATGACACCCAAGATCGTGCCGGCCAGGCTCGCGAGCACGCCGAAGATCGGGAAAAACACCTTGCGCGCGAGAAAATACAGGGAGCACAACACCAGTCCCAGCTCCAGCAATCCCTCGCCGATGTCGAAATACAGGGCACGGTGCTCCTCTTTGTCCGTTTCCTTGTCCTTCGCGCGCGCCTCTTCCTGAATCTTTTCCGCGTCGGCGGCGTACTTGGCGCGCGCCGCCTCCAACTTGTGAGTCACCGCCTCAAGCTTGGCAGGATCGGTGCTCAGCGTCGTCATCAGCGCCAATGCCACCTCTTCGGTGTTTTCGCGGATCTTCTTCGCTTGGTAATAAGTCCATTGGTCGTTCGACTCGGTGCGATGAATCACCGCGTCGGTGTGTGCACGGTGCGAAGCAATCGTGACCACCGACAGGAGAATGCCGACGACGCCGACTAAAATACCCACGCGTCGGGTGTTGGGATCTGCGGCGTGTTCCGGAGTGACTTCAAGTTCAGGCATAAAATGTAAATGTCCTCAAATTTTTCTCAAAGATCCTTGGAAACCATGGTGCTCGGCGCGCTGATTCTGACCAGCACGTGCTCGACGTAATGCAATGCCAGGTTGGTCAGCAGCGTCGCCGCCGCCACCATGCAGGCCAGCAGCAACTGATTGACACCCGACAGAACCCCCATCGCGGAGGCGCACCACAGCGTTGCGGCGGTGTTGAGGCCGCGGATATCCGTACCGCGATGCAGGATGACGCCGGCGCAAATGAAGCCGCTGCCCGTGACCACCTGCGCCGCGACCCGTGAAACATCGCCGCCCAGGCTCAAGCCCGCAATCACGAAGGCGGCAGATCCCAGCGAGACCAGGGCATTGGTATGGATTCCCGCCGGATGTCCGCGCAGGCGCCGTTCCAATCCGATGATGGCGCCCAGGCCCAACGCCAACAGGAGTTGCAGGGCTTCCCTGGCGGTCGAATCCGTACCGAGCTGCATGCTTACATCCACCGTGGTTTCTTGTGCGGGTCTTGAGCAAATATACGCGGCAAATTTTAGCGCAAAACGCCGGGCGCGACCTCGCGTGCCAAGATCAAGCCGCGGTGATCGGCGCGTGCCTCGGCTGTGCGGCGACTCGCGCCATCCACGCGCGGATGTTGGGATAGGCGTCGAGCGAGACGCCGCCCTCTGGCGCCACGTGCGTATAGGCGTAAAGCGCGATATCCGCCAGCGTAAATCGATCTGCCACCAGGAATTCCCTGCCCGTGAGGCCCAGTTCCAACACGCCGAGGGCCTCGTATCCCTTCGCGAGTTTCTCCGTGAGGCGCTCGCCCAGCTCCGCCGCGGTCTTTTTCAAGCTTTTCACCCAGAAGCGGGGGGTGGCGACATTCGGCTCCAGGTTGTACTGCTCGAAACACAGCCACCGCCAAACATTGGCCCTTGCCCAGGGATCGGCCGGCATCAGCTTCGATCCCTCCGCGAGAAAACTGATGATGGCATGGCTTTCCCATAAAAATCCGCGACCCTGCACCTCCAGCAGCGGGATTCTGCCGTTGGGATTTTTCGCTAAAAATTCCGGCGTGCGGGTCGCTCCCCGGGTGATGTCCAGTTCCACCAGCCGGTAGGGAATGTTCAGGTACTTCGCCGTCAGCCGGACTTTGTAGCCGTTGCCGGAAGGCAAATAGTCGTAGAGCGTGTACTGGGATTTCATTTGGCCACCTGCATTTTTGGATTGCCGCGTGCAATGCCGAGGACACCGCTGCGCACCACCTCGACGATTTCACCGAAGGCGCCGATGCCGGCGATGAATTCGCCGATCTCATGTTCCGTGCCGACAAGTTCGACGATGTAGCTCGATGCATCGGTCGAAAGAATCCTGCCTCCAGCGCGGCGCAACAATGCGGCCACGGATTCGACCTGCTCCGCGCCGAGCTGCAATTTGATCAGCAGCAGTTCGCGCGCCAGGGTATCACCGACCGTCATGTCCTCGACGGCGACCACGTCGACGAGCTTCAGAAGTTGTGCGTTGATCTGCGCGATCACGGGATCCGATCCGATGGTCACCAAGGTCACGCGTGAGACGGTGGGGTCATTCGTCGGCGCGACCGAAAGCGATTCGATGTTATAGCCGCGTGCCGAAATCAAGCCGGTGACGCGAGTGAGCGCGCCGGCCTCATTCTGAAGAAGAATCGCAATGATGTGGCGCATTGGGTTGGGAGCGTGGAGTACTTGAGACAGGCTCCCAGGATACGGGAGCCCGGTGCTTGGGCGCCAGGGAGAGAACTGCTAGTCTTTCCGCGTGAACGACCATTCCGCCCCCCAAACTGCGCACCCTCTCGCCGGCACCATCATGACCGGCGCCGATATGCTGGTTCAGGTATTGGCCGACGAGGGCGTCGACACTGTTTTCGGCTATAGCGGCGGGGCGATTTTGCCGATATACGACGCGGTATTTCGCTTCAACGAGGAACACGATTCCGCCATGCCCCTCGTGGTGCCGGCCAATGAGCAAGGCGCCGCGTTCATGGCGGCAGGCTTCGCCCGAGCGAGCGGTCGGGTGGGCGTGGCACTCGTGACCTCGGGGCCCGGCGCCACCAATACCGTGACGCCGGTGCGCGATAGCCTGGCCGACTCAGTCCCTGTTGTGGTCATCTGCGGTCAGGTCCCGACGACCGCGATCGGCACGGATGCATTTCAAGAAGCGCCGGTGCCGTCCATCATGGGCGCCGTAGCCAAGCATGTCTTCCTCATTACCGATCCCACCAAATTGGAAGCAACGGTGCGAACCGCATTTGAGATTGCACGCACCGGCCGCCCCGGTCCTGTGGTTCTCGATGTGCCCAAGGATGTCCAGAATTGGAAAGGGGTGTTTCAGGGGTCCGGGCGCCTGGCGGTCCCGGGATACCGGCAGCGAATGAACCGGCTCGAGGCGGCCAGCCTGCCGGAGGCGGCCTGTGCCGAATTCTTTGCGGCGCTCGATGTCGCGAAACGTCCGCTGATTTATGCGGGCGGCGGCGTGATCAACGCCGGTGCGGCTGATGCGCTGCGCGAATTCTCGCGGCAGTTTCAGATTCCCGTGGTCACCACGCTGATGGGCATCGGGGCCATGGACACCGCCGATCCGCTATCGATGCGCATGCTCGGTATGCACGGCACGGCTTTCGCCAACTACGCCGTCGATGATTGCGATTGTCTGCTCGCTTTTGGTGCGCGGTTCGACGATCGCGTCGCCGGCAACGTGTCCAAATTTGCGGGCAGTGCCAGGTTCATTGCGCATCTCGACATCGACGCGTCGGAGATCGACAAGGTGAAGCGCTGCGATTGGAATCATGTGGGCCTAATGCCAGAGGCGCTGCGCGTTCTGACGGATTACGGCAAAACCAGGAATTTCAAGCGCGATTGGTCGGCCTGGCATCGGCACTGCAACGAGCTACGCGTCAAGTACGCCATGAATTACGATCGCAACAGCGCCTTCATTCAGCCGTATTACGTCATCGAGGAGATCAATCGCCTGACGCGCGGCGAAGCCATCATCACGACGGGTGTCGGGCAGCATCAGATGTGGGCGGCGCAGTACTTCGACTTCCGTACGCCGCGGCTGTGGCTCACCTCGGGCAGCATGGGCACAATGGGTTTTGGATTGCCGGCGGCGGTGGGCGCGCAATTCGCGCAGCGCGGCCGCCTGGTCATCGACATCGATGGCGATGCCAGCATCCGCATGAACATCGGCGAACTGGAAACCGTCACCACTTACGACTTGCCGATCAAGGTCGTGGTGCTCAACAACTTCGGCGACGGCATGGTCAGGCAATGGCAGAAGCTGTTCCACAAGGGGCGCATGAGCGCGAGCGACAAGAGCTTGCATACCAAGGATTTCGTCAAGGCGGCGAAGGCCGACGGGTTCAAATACGCGGTGCGGCTCGATCAGAAGGCCGACGTGCCCCGGGTGGTTTCAGAGTTCATCCAGTTCAAAGGGCCGGCTTTTTTGGAGGTCATCATCGACCGCGACGCCGGCGTTTATCCCATGGTCGGCCCCGGGCAGGGATACAGCGAAATGATCACCGGCGACTACATTCCCTCGCGCACCGTGGCCCCGGCCAAGACCCCCGACGCGTCGGAAATGTTCTAACCCACCAAGCTTTTCCGGGATCCTTGGTTCCGCCTCGCTACCACTGACCGACATTCTGCATTGTGGTCCAGGGTGCCGCGGGCGCGAGCGCAGGTCCTTTTTGCAGCAATTCGATCGATACGTTGTCCGGCGAACGCACGAAGGCCATGCGCCCGTCGCGCGGCGGGCGATTGATCGTCACGCCGTGATCCATGAGGCGTTTGCAGGCGGCATAGATGTCATCCACGGCATAGGCCAGATGACCGAAGTTGCGGCCGCCCGAGTATTCCTCGGGATCCCAGTTGTGCGTCAGTTCAACCTGCGCCGCCTGGTCGCCCGGCGCCGACAAAAAAACCAGCGTGTAGCGCCCCTGCGGATAATCCTTGCGGGATAATTCTTGCAGGCCGAGCGCGTCGCGGTAAAAGCGCAGCGACTGCTCGATGTCCGTCACCCGAACCATCGTATGTAGATATTTCATGAGTCCTCTCGTGATTCGCGAATTTGGAGCAACCCATGCACAAAAGCAAACTGTCCGGTTTCATCATCGATTGCGAGACCTTGGATCTTGATCGGGCCGCGGATTTCTGGGGAAACGCGCTGGGGATGCGCGTGCACGAGCTTCCGCCCGGCGAAGGCGAGATCTATAAGCGGCTGGAGGACAACCAACATGGCCTGCACATCGAAGTACAAGCGGTGGCTCATCCCAGCAGGGTTCATCTCGACATCGAATCCAATGATGTCGAGGCCGAAGTGCGCAGGCTGGAGAAACTCGGGGCGAAGCGTGTCGAGGCGATTCGCTCGTGGTGGGTCATGGAGGCCCCAACAGGGCAGCGATTCTGCGTGGTACGCGCCTGTTCCGAGGACTTTGAGGCGAAAGCTTCGCTTTGGCCTTGAGTGTTGTTTTGTTACCAATTGGCAACAGGTTTGACATAGTGCAGCAAAATCTAATTAAAATCCGTTAACTATTGGATTTATCTATGATATCGCCTATGATAGTGCCTGAAGGCGGTTCGTGTTTATTACCAGCGTTACTTACTTGCAACACTGGAAGACACAAACAAGGTTGAACGTTTGGGCACTCTTGTGCGGCGTATCTGCCACTAACGGACGTGCTAGGGTCTAAACCCAGCACCTGTTCCCCTCGAATTCCCCGGCTAGTCCGGGGACTCTTTTTTCTAATTCCACCGTTTTGAGTGCGGAATCGCTTAAATTCGCACTGATGAATGTCAAAGATGGTTTTACGGGATCGATCGGCAACACGCCGTTGATCCGCCTGCGGCACCTGAGCGACGAGACCGGCTGTGAGATTTTGGGGAAAGCCGAGTTCATGAATCCGGGCGGCTCGGTGAAGGACCGCGCCGCGAAATGGATCGTATTGGATGCCGAGCGCCGCGGCACACTGAAGCAAGGCGGCACTGTCGTCGAAGGCACCGCGGGCAACACCGGCATTGGCCTCGCGCACGTCTGCAATGCGCGGGGCTATAAGTGCGTGATTGTCATGCCCGACAACCAAGCCGCCGAGAAATATCAGATCATCGAGGCACTGGGCGCGGAGCTGCGCAAAGTTCCGGCGGTGCCTTACAGCAATCCGAACCAATACCAAAAGGTCGCGGGGCGCCTGGCGCAAGAATTGCCCGATGCCATTTGGGCCAATCAATTCGACAATACCGCGAATCGCGACGCACATTTCGAATCGACGGGACCTGAAATTTGGCGCGATACGGGCGGCAAGATCGACGCTTTCTGTGCTTCCACCGGCACGGGCGGCACCCTGGCCGGCACGGCCCGGTACCTGAAGTCCCAATCCGCCGCGGTGCGTATTGTGCTCGTGGACCCGCCGGGCAGCGCCCTGTATCACTACATCAAGGATGGCGAGCTGAAGTCCGATGGCGGCTCATCCATCACGGAGGGAATCGGCACCGGGCGCGTCACGGCGAATCTCGAGGGCGCGCCCATCGACGACGCGCTGCGCATCTCCGATGCGGAAACCATGCACTTCGTCTATCGGCTGCTGCGCGAAGAGGGGCTGCTGCTCGGCAGTACGGCGGGAATCAATGTCGCCGCCGCGGTCACGTTGGCCAAACAGATGGGTCGCGGCCACACCATCGTCACCGTGCTGTGCGACGGCGGCGCGAAGTATCAATCGCGGTTGTTCAATCGGGCGTGGATCGCCGAGCGCGGCTTCACCGACGCGATCGCCTGAAGCTCAAGCCGAGCGGGAAACCGCAAGTTGCTGCGCGGAGTTGAACCAAGCCAACGAGTCGTGCAAGGAGACCACGTCGCCCACGATCAACAGCGCCGGTGACTCGAGTCCCGCGCGGGCGGCGGCCTCCGCGATGGTGTCCAGGGTTCCCGTGATGACGCGTTGATCAGCCAGCGTGCCCTGCGCTATGAGGGCGGCCGGCAGCACTGCGGCCGCGCCGTGCTGCCTCAGTCTGGCGGCGATATGTTCCACGCGCGCGAGCCCCATGTAGAACACGGCAGTGATTCCGGGCTTGGCCAGTGCCCGCCAATCGGGCTCGTGTCCGTCCGCATCGCCGTGCCCCGCGACGAACGTGACGCTATGCGCGTGATCCCGATGGGTCAGCGGTATGCCGGCGTAGGCGGCGCAGCCGGCCGCGGCCGTGATGCCGGGGATCACCGAGAAATCGATCCGTGCGCTGCGAAGCGCTTCGAGCTCCTCGCCGCCGCGGCCGAAAATGAATGGATCGCCGCCTTTCAGTCGGACCACGCGCCGGCCGGCAAGCGCGTTCTCAATGAGCAGGGCATTGATTTCCGCTTGCGTGCTGCCCAGGCCGCCGGCCGCCTTACCCACGCAAATCCGCCGGGCGTCGCGCCGTGCCATGTCAAGCACCGCCGGGGGCACCAGCCGGTCGTGCAGGATGACATCGGCATCCTGCAGCGCCCGCAGCGCTTTCAAGGTCAGCAGTTCCGGATCCCCGGGTCCGGCGCCCACCAGCGTGACCTCTCCCGCCGTTCGCGGCGCATTTGAGGCACTCGCCAAGAGCTGCTGCGCCATTCTTTGGGCGCCATGCGCATCGCCCTCGACGAAACGCCGCGCGGCAGGGCCATCCACCACGCTTTCGAAGAAACGGCGCCGCGCATCGGTATCGCGCAGCCGCCGCCGGGCGGCGTGCCGCAGGGACCGCAACCACAACGCAAATTCGCCGATCCGTTTTGGGATGAGCGCCTCCAGCCGCTCGCGCAGGCGGCGCGCCAGCACCGGCGATGTGCCTGCGGTTGAGATCGCCACCAGCACGGGGTCGCGATCGATGATGGCCGGAACGATGAAGCGCGAGGCTTCGCGGTCGTCGACAACGTTGACGGGAATGCTGCGCGCCTCGCAGAGCGCTGCAATCCATCGATTCACGGCGCGTCGCGAGGTTGCAACGATGACCAGCCGGGCACCATCAAGATCATCCGGTACGAACTCGCGCACCGCCGCGCTGATTTTGCCGGCGGCCGCGCGCTCGCCAAGCTCGGGCAGAAGCTCCGGTGACACCAACAAAATCTTCGCGCCGGTTCGCTCGAGCAGCGCGAGCTTGCGCAGCGCCACCTCGCCGCCGCCGACGATCAACACCTTCTGTGCCGTCAGATCGAAGAAAACTGGAAAGTAGTTCATTTGGCGAGCGTTGGCTCCGGTCCTTAGCTGTGCTTGTCTCCGCTCCTAAGCCGTTGGCATAGCACGCATTTTCAATCCGCGGCTATTGGGCCCCCCGCCACTATAGGGCGGGCGGCGGCGGCGCAAAACGAATTCCCAGGCATGAGTACATGCCTGTTCGTGATGCGCCATAACCTTATATGCTAACCATCCAAGACCAAAGCTAAGGCAGTCGATGAAATTTCAGCAATTGCGCTATCTGGTGGCGGTCCACGAAAATGGACTGAACATCACGGCGGCTGCGCGGCAACTGCACACCTCGCAGCCCGGCGTCAGCCGCCAGCTAAAGCTGCTGGAGGAAGAGCTCGGATTCCAGTTGTTCGAGCGCGAGGGCCGCGCGCTCACGCGCACGACCGCCGCGGGTGAGGAGATCATTTCGCGAGCCAGCAGCATCTTGCGCGAAATGCAAAATATCCGGCGCACCTCCGCCGAGCTGCGCAAGGCCGACGGCGGCACGCTTTCGATTGCCACCACCCACACCCAGGCGCGCTACGTGCTGCCCGAGGTGATTCGCGCATTTCGTGCCAAATATCCGAAAGTGCGTCTGCATCTGCACCAGGGCACTTCCGAGCAGATTGCGGAAATGGTGGCGCGCGACCGCGTCGATTTTGCAATCGCAACCGGCTCGGAAGAATTGTTCCCGCATCTGGTTCGCCTGCCGGTGTACCACTGGCACCGCGCGGTGGTCGTGCCGCGCGGGCATCCACTGGCCGCCGCCGGCAAGCTCACGCTCAAGAAGCTGGCCGAATATCCCATCGTCACCTATGTCTTCAGCTTCTCGGGCCGCTCCTCGTTGCCGGCATTGTTCGAAACCGCCGGCCTGTCGCTGGATGTCGCATTGACGGCGCGCGACTCGGACGTGATCAAAACCTATGTGCGAATCGGCCTTGGGGTAGGCATCCTGGCGCGCCTGGCCATCGACCCGGTGGTCGACTCCGATTTGGTCGTGCTGGACGCCTCGCATCTGTTCGAGGGCCACACCACGTGGATAGGATTTCGTCGCAGCGCGCTGCTGCGTGCCTATATGTATGAATTCATCGAGCTGCTCGCGCCCCATCTGCCGCGCAAGCTCGTGCGGGAAGTTGAGAAATTGGAGACCCAAGAGGACATCGACCGAATCTTGAAAGATCTGGTCATTCCGCTGCGCGATGTTCCTTAGGTCAGCGTGCCGGCGATCGGCGCGCCGGCCGCGGAAACTCGGGTGCGGAGCTTGTGCACCAGTCCTAGGTCGTTCGCAGGCTGATAGGCTGCCGTGAATGTCGAGAATGCCGTATAAGCGTCCGCGATATCGGTATCGGACAACTCGAAGCTGTTGAAGCCGCAGCGTGCCATGAAAAATAGCTGATCGCGGCGCACATAGCCGGTTGCACGCAGCTCCCCGGCAAAATGCCAATGCTCGCGCAGCTGCCTACCTTGCGTATAGCCGCGTCCTTCGCTGGGCCCGGAAAATTCGGCGGCAACGAGCGCGAAATGTTCAAGGTCCGGCGCCAGCTGTTCCACATGCTGAGCAGGTGAGAGCACAACGCCGAGAGGCGTACCGCGCGCGAGCCAGGTATCGGGTTCCAACTGCCATTGGGCCAGGGTGACGATGAGCGGCGCGGCGGAATCGGTCGCGGCTTCGGTAACATAGCGCCATTCATCGACGACTATCTTTGCGTCACGCAGCAATCGGCGCGGCATACGCTCTCTCCTTGAAAGGCTTGATACCGAGGCGGCGCACGGTGTCGAGGAAGCGCTCCTCCGGCGCGCGCTCCTCCACGTACACCTCCAACAGGTGCTCGATGGTTTCGGCCACTTGCGCCTTGGGCACGGACGGACCGATCACCGATCCCAAGGACGCATCCGCACCGGCCGCGCCGCCGATGGTGATTTGATACCACTCCTCGCCGCCTTTATCGACACCGAGAATGCCGATGTTGCCGACATGGTGATGACCGCAGGCATTCATGCAACCCGACATTTTGATGTCGATCTCGCCCAAATCGTAAATATAGTCGTAGTCGTCGAACCGCTCGTTGATGAGCCTCGCGACGTCGATGGAACCCGCATTCGCGAGACTGCAGAAGTCCAGTCCCGGACAGCAAATAATATCGGTCAGCGTCCCGATGTTGGGCGTGGCGAGCCCCGCGCGCTCAAGGGACTGCCACAGCTCGTAGGTGCGGCCCTGCTCGACATCGGCGAGCAGCAAGTTTTGCGTATGGGTCACGCGCACTTCGCCAAAGCTGAAGCGATCCGCGAGATCGGCGATGAGATCCATTTGGACGTCGGTGGCATCGCCTGGCGCCACGCCGGGCTTCTTCAGGGACACATAGACCGCACGATAACCGGGTACCTTGTGCGCTGTGGTGTTGTAGCGGTACCAAGCCCGAAAGGCCGTTTCCCTGCCCGCCTCAGGCGAGGTGTTTGACAGCGCAAGGTAGGCGGGCGGATTGAAAAAACTGCGCATCCGCTCGATCTGCGCAGCATCGACGCGCAGCCCGCCGTCGCGGAGCGAATCCCACTCGGCCTCCACCCGCCGCGTGAATTCTTCTATCCCCAACGACCGGACCAGGATCTTGATGCGCGCCTTGGTCAGGTTGTCGCGGCGTCCCTCCAGATTGTAGACCCGCAGTATTGCCTCGAGATACGAGAGCAAATGCTCGCGCGGCAGGAATTTGCGCACCACCTGACCGATAATGGGCGTCCGCCCCAGTCCGCCTCCGGCGAGGATTTCAAAACCTAGCTCGCCGCTATCGTCCCGCACGATGTGGACCCCGATGTCATGCACCAGCGAAGCGGCACGGTCCTGCGGTGCACCGGTGACCGCGATCTTGAATTTGCGGGGCAGGTAGCTGAACTCGGGATGGAAGGTCGACCATTGGCGGATGATCTCGCACCAAGGCCTCGGGTCCTCGAGCTCATCGGGCGTGATGCCGGCCAGGTGATCTGAGGTGGTGTTGCGAATGCAATTGCCGCTGGTTTGGATGGCGTGCATTTCAACCTCGGCGAGTTCCGCGAGAATGTCGGGAACCTGCTCGAGTTTGGGCCAGTTGAACTGGATGTTTTGGCGCGTCGTGAAGTGTCCGTAACCGCGATCGTAGTCGCGCGCGATTCTCGCCAGGGTGCGAAGTTGCGTCGTCGACAGCAACCCATACGGGATTGCGATGCGCAGCATCGGCGCGTGACGCTGGATGTACAGGCCGTTGCGCAGGCGCAGATGCTTGAATTCGTCCTCGCTTAACGCTCCCTTGAGGAATCTTTGCGTTTGGTCACGAAACTGCGCCACCCGCTGGCGTACGAGAGTTTTGTCGGTGACGTCGTACCGATACATGCGGGCACGATACTTTGCGCGCCCGCAGTCGCGCCAATACCCGCGCAACATGAGCTTATGACTGCCGATCCTTGTCAGTCATTGCCGATCCTTGTCAATTCGCGCAATAGTTCCTTTTGTAATAGGTAAAAACCGTGATTTGCTTGGCAGAGCGAATTTGAGGTTCGGCGCAGCATCGTGGGGGTCACAAAGGGTCCCCATTTGGCTAAAGATCTCACGGAAGTATCGGTCGCACCGGACACCTACCACGTCTCGCCCGAGCCCATGCTTTTGATCGCAGATTTGCACGGGGCGCTGGCGCTTTGCCTGCACGACGAGGGGCGCGGGGTGGGCGGCTTGCTGCATCTGAGATTCATGGGCGGAACCGGCCGGCCCAGCGATGTGACGGACAATACATTGAGTTCCGTCCTGGTGGTGCTCGACAAGTTCAAGCGCGCCGTTCTCGGTAATGCGGCGCGGCGCGACGAAGTGCAGGCGCGCATTCTCGCGCATGCCTTGCCGCCGACCGATGCCGGTGAACCGAGTGCTTCGCTGGTCGATTTGATTCAAGCGGATCTCGCGGATGGCAAGATTGCCTGCGGATCGCAGACCATGCGGCGCACGGAAGGTGTGCGCGTGTGTTTCCAACCTTTCGAAGGCCGCGTCTGGATTTGCGGCCCCAACGATCTGCGCTCGGCAGGCCGCGCGCATCACTCGGCCGGCTGATTTCATTATAAGATTCCCGTAGGGTTTACGGGGGTCCACATGCGGGTCGCGCTCCTCGGGGCAGTGTTGTTCTTAAGCGCTTGCGCTAGCGACGGACTGAATTTGGCGCCGCCGCCGGGCGTGGATTTCAGCGGCCACTGGAAGCTCAACGCGGCCGACAGCGACGATCCCATGCACCTGCTGCAAATCGCCAATGCTCAAGCCGGTGCCGCAGCCGACAACGCTGCACGCGGCGGGCGCAGCGGCCGCGGCGGCCAGGGGTTTCCGACTCTGATGCCTCCGGCGACGCCATCCGTCAGCTTGCTGTCCGAGGCCGCGCGATTTCCGGGAAAACAACTCGATATCAAACAGGTGGGCGGCGTGCTTACCTTCACCTCGCAGGGTCAAACCCGCGTGTGTCAGCCCGGGGACGCTAAAAAGACGCAGCGGCATCACCGCAATTCCGAAGGCGCCGATGCGCCCTTGCCCGCTGCGCGAGACACGCCGCCCCCGCGATGTGGCTGGCTCGAGAAGACATTGATCGTGCGCAGCAGCGAGCAGGAAGAAGATCGTCCTCCTTTCGAAGAGCACTACCGCATTTCCGAGGATGGCCAGCGACTGGTTGAGGAAGTGAATTTCAGAGGCGGACGTTCGAACGGCTTCACGATGTCCCGCGTATGGGATCGCTTGCCCCAATAAAAAAGCCGGGCTTTTAAGCCCGGCTTTTAGGTCCCCATGCCTCTCGCGACGCGTTTTTAAGAGCGCTCAACGATGATCGGTCTTTTTCTTTCCCTTGTGTCCAATTGCGTCCGAGCAACACTCTAGCTGTGGTCCGTCGCCGAAGCTAGCCCTATTGCAAAGAAGTGTAAAAATTAATGTAGCGCAGAAACAACAGTTATGGGGGCCCCGGCGAGGAAGGGCGGCGAGTTCGAGTATCCTAAACGGACCAGAACCAGCTTTGGGGAGCTTAAGATCCGTGGCAAGGCATTCGAAATCGACTGCGAAATCGACTGTGCCGGCAGCTGCGGTACGAACTCGACGTGCTTATTTCGACTGTCGATTCGGCCAGCTGCATGTGCGCACCGCATTTCCCTCGACGGGTGGCTTCGACGAGCAGGTGACGCTCTTCTGCCTGCACTCTGATCAAAGCTCCAGCCGCACTTTCGCGCGATTTCTGCCCGAGATAGCCGATGTGCGTTCGGTCTATGCACCCGATCTGCCCGGACTGGGCGAATCGGATCCCTCGCCGACTGCCGGCGAGGATGCGGCGGCGGATGCGATTTCAGATCTCGCGGACGACCTACGGCTGCGTCAGATCGACCTATTAGGGCTTCATAGCGGCGCCCGCGTTTCCTTGGACCTTGCCGCGGCGCGGCCGGCACTGGTGCGGCGCCTGGTACTGGTAGGGGTACCTGGCGCCCATCCATTGCCGGTAATCAAGCAGCAATCGCTGATCATGCGGACGCGGCTCGAAACGCCGGAGGATATGGCCAGGCTGAAAAGCGCGCTGCCGAATGGCAAGTTCGTCGATATCGACGACTATGCCAGTGACTTGTTCGCCGCTGCCCCCAAGACACTGGCCAAGCAGATCGGCACGTTTCTGACCGGCTGAGCTTCAAACCCGCCATGCGGCTCAATAAGTACATCAGCGAAGCCGGCGCGTGTTCGCGTCGCGAGGCGGACAAGTGGATCGAGGCAGGCCGCGTGAGCTTGAACGGCCAGCCCGCTACATTGGGCACCCAGGTGGCCGATGGCGATGAAGTGCGCATCGACGGCAATTTGATCGGCATCAAGAAGCAGCAGGTCTACATCGCGCTCAACAAGCCGGCGGGCATTATCTGCACCACCGAAGCGCACATCGAGGACAACATCATCGATCACGTGGGGTACCCGGAGCGGATTTTTCCCGTGGGCAGGCTGGACCGTGATTCCGAAGGGCTGATACTGCTGACCAACAACGGCGACATCGTCAATGAAATACTAAGATCGGAAAACAATCACGAGAAGGAATACCTGGTTACCGTGGATCGCCCCATCACGGACCTGTCGCTGCGCATGCTCGCGGCCGGCGTAAAAATCATGGGCGAATTGACCAAACCCAGTAAAGTGATCCGGGTCAATCCGCAATCGTTTCGAATCATTCTTACCCAAGGGCTGAATCGACAAATCCGCCGCATGTGTTCAGCGCTCGGCTACAAAGCACAGCGCTTGCAGCGCGTGCGCATCATGAATATCCACTTGGGAAATCTGCGGCCCGGTCAGTGGCGCCATCTGACGTCCGCGGAACTCGCGGGATTGATGGATTAGCCGGCGGGCCGGCGTGCCCGAACGCGGCTTCTAACGGGGTCGCAGCGTTGCCGACGGAACGCCATCGGACCATTGCCGGCCGCAGCTGACGCGCCAATCCGGATCTTCAGCCTTATCCGCCAGCCAACGATAGAAATCGCGGCCCTGGTTGGTCCAATACGAATGGCTGAAAAGCACGCCGCCCGTGCTCGACCTTACCGTGAAGCGACGACGAAAGCCGAAGCTTGCGATACCGCGAGTGCAGCTGATTCGCGGAGAGTTTTCCGCCAACGCATATTGATTGGGGCCAACCTGCAGGCGCAGTCGGCCGGCTTGGCCGTAGATGCAAATGTTCGGACCCGTTGGGCGGATCAACGCGATGCCATGCACGAGCACGGGCGGCGTGTCGTATGCCGTCCAAGTGCCGCCGAGTGAGTGCCACTGGAGCACCATGCTTTGGCGACGGAAATCGATGACTGAAATGGTGGTGGCGCTATCCACGGCCACGCATTCAATCACACCTCAAGGTCATTTTGCCGGAGTGTCGGCAAACGCGCTCTGCACTACCCCGGCAGTGAGGAGCTGGGGCAAAACCACAGGCTCTGCCGAACCCGGCTTGCCGTTGTAGACCACGTACAACGGCACGCCGGCGCGGCCGAAGGCGGCCAGCGCTTTTGTGATGGCGGGATCGCGATTGGTCCAATCGCCCTTCATCAAGACGACCTTTTTGTCTCGAAAAATCTCTTGCACGGCAGCATCGGAAAACGCGTTGCGTTCATTGACGAGGCAGGTCAGGCACCAGCTCGCAGTAAAATTCACCAAGAGCGGCCGGCCCGCCGCGTTGAGCTCCGCAACGCGCGCTTCGCTATAGGGTTGCCATTCATCGACGCCAGACCGCGCTTGCGCGGAATCACGCGGAGCGGCCGCGGCGACATCAGCGAAGCGTATCGGCAGGAGAATGGCCAGCAACAATGAAATCACCGCCGTGGCGATGACCGTGATCCTGCTGCCGCCCGCGCTGGAGCGCGACTTCTGGAATGACCAGGCCGCGAGCGCAACCAAGATGCTGCCCGCGAGTGCCGCTCCCAAGCCGAACGGCGAAGTCTCCTGCGCGACCACCCAGAGCAGCCACGCCGCCGTCGCATAAACCGGGAACGCAAACACCTGTTTCAACGTGTCCATCCACGCACCGGGCTTGGGCAGCACGCGGCGCATCCACGGCGCGAATGACAAAAGCACGAAGGGCAGCGCAATCCCCACGCCGAGCGCCGCAAAAATGCACAGTGCATTGAAGGGCGCCTGCGTCAGCGCGGCGCCCACGGCCGGCGCCATGAATGGCGCGGAGCATGGTGTTGCGACCAGCGTGGCCAGCACGCCGGTGAAAAACGACGCGCTATAGCTGTCGCCCTGAGTGAGATTGTCGCCGACGCCGGCGAGGCCGCCGCCCACCTCGAATACCCCGGACAAATTAAGACCAACCGCAAGCAACAGGTAGACCAACAAGGTGACAAACAGGGGCGATTGCAGCTGGAAGCCCCAACCCAATTGCTCGCCGCCGGCGCGCAGCACCAGCAAGGCGCCGGCCAGACAGAGCATGGAGACGATGACCCCGGCGGCGAACACCAGACCTTTGGCGCGCACCGCCGCGGGATGCTTTTTCGCCTGTTCCATGACACTGAGCGCCTTGATGGACAGCACCGGAAAGACGCAGGGCATGAGATTCAATATCAGTCCGCCCAACACGGCGAACAGCAACAGCGTCGGCAGCGAATGCTCAGGTTCCTTGTTCGACTGCGCCAAGGGCGCGAAGCGCGGACCCGCCTTGACTCCGGCCGCGCCGGCCCCTGAAAAGTCCGCCGCAATCTCGATGGGCACGGTGTCGGTTTGCGCACCATTCTGCTCGGTCACGACCAGTACGCCTCGGATGGCCCCCGGCTTCGGCGGCTGATAACCGACCTTCATCGCCAGATCTACGGAATCCTTGGTGCGCGTCAGCGTCTGTGGCGTTGCATATTCGATGCCGCCCTCATCGTAGGGAAAGAATGCCAACGAGGTGATCTGGGACAGCGTCGCGCCCCACTCGCGGCCCAGCGTGACGATGAGCTGGTCGCCGGCAATTCGAGCGGAAGTCGGCGCCGGCTGCGCGCTGGGCAATTCGCTGCGCGCCGCCGTGAACAGCGCCGTCGCCGTCGCGTCGACTGCCCCTGCGTGAGCGCTCACCGGCAGCGTCAACTGCAAGTTGGCATCTTCCGGGATGCACACATCCGAGCACACCAGCCAGCTCGCCTTGGCGGCGAGCGAGACGGGCGTGCCGGCTTTCAAATCCCTGGGCGCCGTGATCTGCACCAGGTGCACGGCATGCTTGGCATAGCCGTAGTTGACAAGAGGCGCTATCTCGAACCGATGCGGCGTGGTCCAAACGATGTCGCCGGCCGTAAACCCCGGCGGCAGCTGCCAAGCTAGTTTCGTCGGCTCGCCGGAATCTCCGGGATTGCGCCAGTAGGTATGCCAGCCGTCGCGGATATCGAACTCGAGGGCAACCCAAAATGCCTGGCCGGGTCCGATCGCGTTGACCTCGCTGACGAGGCGCGCTTTGACGTTATCGGTGGTGACGGTGTTTCCGGCTAGCGCGAGAGCCCCCGAAGAGGCTACAGCCAAGCCGAAAAGCCAGAATTTTAGTGCGCGCATGGTCCTATGTTACCGAATTACCGCCTGACACGAGCGTAGGGTCCTTAAGGGGTGTGGAGCGTCTCACAATATGAGCCGGTAATACCGCTGTGCGGCCGGTTCAGCTAATGTATCCAAAGATGCCGCTCATCCAAGAAAGCTACGTCGATCGGATTCTCAAAGCCAAGGTCTACGACGTTGCCGTTGAGACAGCGCTCGAACCCGCACCGCGGTTGTCGCGACGACTCAACAATCACGTCTGGTTCAAACGAGAAGACCTACAGCCGGTGTTTTCGTTCAAAATTCGCGGTGCCTATAACAAGATTGCGCAATTGTCCGCCATCAGCGCGCAGCGCGGCGTCATCTGCGCCTCGGCCGGCAACCACGCCCAGGGGGTTGCGCTCGCCGCACGTACCCGCGGAATCCCGGCGGTGATCGTCATGCCGCTGACCACGCCCGAAATAAAGGTTCAAGCCGTCGCGGATCTCGGCGGTGAAATCATATTGCATGGCGATGACTACGATCATGCCTATGACCATGCGACGGAACTCGGCCGGCAGCGAAACTTGGTGTTCGTGCATCCCTTCGATGATCCCGATGTCATTGCCGGGCAGGGCACGATTGCCATGGAGATCCTGCGCCAACGCCATGGCGATGAAATCGACGCCATTTTTGTGCCGGTGGGCGGCGGCGGCTTGATCGCGGGCATCGCCGCGTATGCGAAGTCGCTCTACCCGCGCATGAAGATCATCGGCGTGCAGCCGGAAGACGCGGCTGGAATGTACGAATCGCTGCGCGGCGGGAAGCGCGTCACCCTCGAGCGCGTCGGCATGTTTGCCGACGGCGTCGCCGTGCGACGTGTAGGCGAAGAGACCTTCCGGCTCGCGCGCCAGTATGTCGATGAGATTGTCTTGGTTAGCACCGATCAGATCTGCGCCGCGATCCAGGACATCTTCCAGGACACCCGCTCCATCGCCGAGCCGGCGGGGGCTCTGGCCGTGGCCGGCATCAAGAAATACGTGGCCCGTGAGAATTGCGGCGAACGGACGTTGATTGCAGTGAATTGCGGCGCCAACATGAATTTTGACCGCTTAAGGTACGTCGCCGAGCGAGCGGATATCGGCGCGCAGCGCGAAGCGCTGTTTGCCGTACAAATGCCGGAGACGCCGGGATCATTTCTGCGTTTTTGCGAATTGCTCGGCAAGCGCAGCGTGACGGAATTCAATTACCGCTATTCGGACGTAAAAGCGGCGCAGGTGTTCGTCAGCCTCGCCCTCAACCAGGGCCGAACGGAACGCGAGGCCCTGCTGGCCGAAATCACCGCCGCGGGTTTTGCAACCCGCGACATGACCGACAATGAAATGGCCAAGCTGCACGTGCGCTACATGGTGGGCGGGCACGCGCGCGGACTCGCCGATGAGAAGTTATACCGCTTCGAGTTTCCTGAACGTCCCGGGGCCCTGCTCAAGTTTTTGCAGGCCATCGGCACGCAGTGGAACGTGAGCCTATTCCACTATCGAAATCACGGGTCCGATCACGGGCGCGTGCTTGCCGGCATCCAGGTGCCGCCTGAAACCCATACGGACTTTCTGTTGCACGTTAACGAGCTGCAGTACGCCTACACGGAAGAAACCGACAATCCGGCGTACCGGTTGTTTCTGGGCACCTGATCAGCGGGCACGGACCGCGGCGCGAATGGCCGGCGCCAATGGCCGGCGCCAATGAGGGCGCCGAATAGGGCTGCCAATGGGGCTGCCAATAGGGCTGCCATGAGGCGCTGACGTCGGACCCGGCTGTTGTTACGGCCGGTGCACCGTGACACTGGTGCTCGCGGTTTGCACCGCGTTGGGATCCGCAATTTTTTGCCAGCTCTGCGCGCGCCGCACGACCGCATCATCCGTGCCGCGAGCCTTGACCAACACCGGCACAGCGGCACCGAGCTCCTCGGCCGCCTGCGGCAATTTACCGAGATGCACCAATGCATAGGCGTGAATGGCATGAGCCAGCGCCGTCTGCGAACTCGTGGCCGGCGAGGTTGCGCTCCAGATCTTGATGGACTCCTCGCTCATGGCAAGCGCCTCGGCGGATTTATTCCTATCGACCAACAGGCGTGCGAAATGCATGAGCAATGAGGCGCGATACTGATGATTCGCCGGCAATGATTTGTCGTAAATCGCCAGGGCTTGGCGGAATTCATTTTCCGAAGCGGCCAGGTCGCCCCTATCGTGCAATAGCATGGCCAAACTCACGCGGGCGTAGCCGACGTTGTAGTTGTCCGGGCCAAACAGGGAAAGGCGAATCGCCACGGCATCGCGCAAAAGCGGCTCGGCTTCCGTCAGTCGCCCCTCGCGCTGCAATAGCAAGCCATAGTTGCCCTTGGTTATTGCCGTCTCCGGATGACGCTCACCATATGCGGTTTGCATTCGGCCGAGCGCGTCGCGGTAGAGCGTCTCCGCTTGACTAAGATCGCCCATGTTCTGCGCGACAATCGCGAGGTTGTCCAGATATTGCGCCACGCGGGGATGGTCATCTCCCAGAACCCGCCGGTCTATGTCCAACGCCCGCTCGTAGGTCTGCTTGGCGAGCGCCCATTGTTGACCGCGGGTGTACACCCGGGCCAAATCGTCCAGAAGCGACGAAATGTCGGTTTGCGGAGCGTTGTCGGCTTGCAAAATCCCCAGGCTTCGCACCAGCAGGTCCTGCGTCTCGCCGAATCTTCCCTGTTGATATCGAAGCCTGCCCAATGCCCACAGCGTGCGACCGGACTCGATGCTCTTCGCGCCGAATTCGCTTTGCGAAATATGCAGGGCATCCTGCAGGGGCGGTTCGGCATCGGGGAGGTCGCCGGAGCCGATTCGTGCAGCCGCGAGTTCCAGCAGCGTGCCGATATGGGATCCGTCGCGCGCGGGCCCTTGTAGATTCAGGGCTTCGTTCAATATCGGCAATGCGTCCTTGTATTGTCCGAGGCTGTCGTACACGGCGCCGACCGTCGACAGCAGCGCAGCCTTGGTTTCCGGTTGATCCTGCAGTCCCGCCTCCAGCCGCTTCGCGCCTGAATCCAGCAGTTCGCGAGCCGTGACTTGGTTGCCGCGATTTTCCTCAGGGTCGGAGAGCTTGAATAGATTGACGAGAAAACTGGAAACTTCTTCCGCGCGTGCGCGTTCACGTTCGGCCAGCTCGCGCTGTTGCGCAGCGCGGTCGCGCTCGGCGGCGATTCGCACCGATTGCACGTACGTGGTGATCGAGAACGCGACAATCATGAAGGTCGCGGCTGCCGCGGCGCTGACCGGCAGCCAGTGGCGCTTGACGAATTTCGCGGTGCGATAAGACACGGTATCGCGCCGTGCGATCACTGGCTTGCCCTCGAGGTAGCGCTGAATGTCGGCTGCCAATTGTTCCGCCGACCCGTAACGCCGCTCGGGCTCCTTGCGCATGGCCATCAATACAATGTTGTCCAAATCGCCGACCAAGACGCGCCGTAACCGCTTGGCGCTGGCTCGTCGGACCTCGGCAATCGAGGTCGATTCCGGTGATTCGCTGGCGCTCACCATTTCACTGGGAGGCGGCGGATCCTTCTCGCAGATCGCGCGCTCGATTTCCGAGAGACGCATGGAGGAGATGAAGAAGGGGCTGGTGCCGCACAGCAATTTATAGAGCAGCACGCCCAACACGTAGACATCGCTGGACGTGGTGATTGCCTGACCCCGAACCTGCTCGGGACTGGCGTGATCCGGAGTCATGACCCGAATGTCGGCTTGGGTCAGCGCCAGCGTGTGCCGTGCGGCCTGCCGGTCATCCAACAGTTTCGCGATGCCGAAATCCAGCAGCTTCGGCACACCGGCGGCGGTCACCAGAATATTGGACGGTTTCAGATCGCGATGAACAATGAGGTTCTGGTGGGCGTAGTGAACCGCCGCGCAAACCGTCTGAAAGAGCTTCAGGCGCGCGTTGACATCGAGGCGATTCGAATCGCAAAATTCGTCGATGGCGACCCCGTCGACGTACTCCATGACGAGGTACGCGCTGCCGTCGGGCAATGCGCCGCCATCGAGAAGATGCGCAATATTCGGATGATCGAGCTGCGCCAAGATCTGGCGTTCCAGCTTGAGGCGTGAATGCATCGAAACGGCAAGCGCGCCGCCATGCACCACCTTGATGGCGACCTGCTGCTCGAATTGAGCATCAGCCCGCTCGGCAAGGTAAACCTCGCCCATCCCGCCGGAGCCCAGGGTGCGTAGCACCCGATAGGGCCCAATTCGATCTCCCATCATTTTTGGAGCATGCACCCCAACAAGGCACGTCTGCAAACCGCCGCGGGCTTGCGGCCGGACGGTGCTTGCGTGTATGTAAGCGGGGCCACGCCAAAAATAGGAGCTGGACCCATGCCAAACGGAAATGAACATAAAGCCCCGCCCCCTCCACCTCCCCCGCCGCCCCCGGGCGGTACCACACCCGGTGGCGGTGCAAATACCGATGGCGGCAGCGATCAGCCACCGCAGAACCAATTACGCCGGGCCGCCGGCGTCGGCGGCGCCGTGGGCGGCGCAATTGGCGGGGTGATAGGCGCTTTGATCGGTTGTTGCCTGCAACACCTGCGCTGATTGGATAGCGTAACTTCGTACCTGGCGCTGCGGCAGCCGCGGCACGAGACGCTGCGGGTGCGTGGTCTCAAGATGCATTTGACCCGTTGGGGCCCGGAAGCCTCGGCTCTGGAGCCGCCCGTATTCCTGCTGCACGGATGGCTGGACGCCGGCGAAACGTTTCAATTCATCGTCGATGCCTTTAAAAAGGACTGGCCGGTTATCGCCCCTGACTGGCGCGGGTTCGGCCGCAGCGAGTGGCCGCAAGAGGGTTACGGCTTTCCCGATTACCTCGGCGACTTTGACGAGCTCATGGATCAGATTTCGCCGGAATCACCCGCGCGCATCGTCGGTCACAGCATGGGCGGCAATATCGCGAATCTCTATGCAGGCCTCCGGCCCGAGCGCGTGCGCTGTGTCATCAATCTCGAAGGGCTCGGACTGCCGCGCACCTCCCCGCAAGACGCGCCAAAACGCATGCGCAAGTGGCTGGATCAGATCAAGGTCCCGACGCTGGAAAAGAACTACAGTTCCTTTGAGCAATTGGCTTCCGTCATACAATTTCGTTACCAGAGATTCTCGCCGGCTGCTGCGGCGTTCGTCGCACGAGTCTGGGGAACCACCGATGGCGAGACCCAAGTGCGCTTGGCAGCCGATCCGCGTCATCATTGGGTCAATCCCATTCTCTACAAGCGCGAGGATGCCGAGGCAACCTGGCGGGAGATCCGCGCGCCTCTGCTGATGATGCTGGGACGGGAGTCGGATTACCTGACGCGCCTGGGCGTCGACGGAACGATGGAAGCATTGCGCGCTGCCTTTCCGCGTGCCGACGTTGTCAGCATCGCGGACGCCGGCCACATGCTGCACATTGAGCGTCCCGAAGCCGTTGCGCCGGTCATAGAAGCTTTCTTGGATGAACACTAGATGATCCGCCGTATCTATCCGACTCGGTTCGGACAGCTGCATCTGCGCAGTCATGACGGCAGGGGTGTGCCGCTCGTTCTGCTGCACATGTCGCCGCGCTCCGGCGCGATGTGGGAGGCTTTTCAAGAAAAAGTCGAGAGGCCCACGCACGCACCCGACCGATTGGGTTACGGTTTCTCCGACGCGCCGCCGTGGGCCTTGACCTTGGAACAATATGCCCAGGCGACCGTGGATGGCCTCAAGGCTGCCGGCATGCAGGGCCAGATCGACCTGTTGGGTGTGCACACCGGCTCCATCGAGGCGATCGAGATAGCCCATCTCTTGGGTTCGCAGGTGCGCCGCGTGGTTGCCGTTGGGATGCCGCTTTTCACGGCCGAGGAACAGCAACGACAGCTGGAAAAGTACAGCGAACAGCCGTTGCGGCCGGCGACCGAAGGCGGTCATGTGCTCGGTGCATGGCGCGGCGGTCTCGCGCTTCGGCATCCGCCCTATGATCTCGGTGATGCGCATCGTCGCTTCATCGAGCATGTGCTCGCGGCCAATCCCGGAGCCGCGTTTCGCGCCGCGTGTGGATACGCCATCGATAAGAAGCTCAAAAGCCTAAAGACACCCTTGACCGTGTTCGCGCCGCATGACGACATCATCGAACAGACGACGCGCGTCAAACCGCTCCTGAAGCCCAGCGCGACCTACGTCGATCTGCCCGACTTGGGACTGGATCTGTTTTCTGCCGCGGTCGATCGGATGGCGGCGCTCCTCAACCGGCACTTGCCGGCGAATTAGAGGCTATCGCTCGAATGGACGTCGCGAAAACGCCGCCGTCGGGAAATCCCGAGGACGCCGCGCAGAACGCGGTTGCCTTGGTTCCGCTCGTAAGGCGCATTGGGTTGATTTTGGTGTTCCTGTGGTTCTTGTTCGGCGGCGTTGCGCATTTTTCGCTTACCGAGGTTGAGATGCGCATCGTGCCGCCCGCTATTCCGTGGCCTCGAGCGGCAGTTCTGATCAGCGGCGTTTTCGAGTTGTTGGGCGCGGCCGGCATTTTGATACCCGCTACGCGCCGCGCCGCGGGCATCGGATTATTTTTGCTGACCATTGCGGTGACGCCGGCAAACGTCTACATGCTGCAGCATGCGGAACTGTTTAACGTGCCGCGTTGGGCTCTGATCGTTCGACTGCCTTTCCAGGCGGTGCTGCTCGCGCTGATCCTTTGGAGTACCTGGACGCCGATCGTCAAACGGTCGCGGCGCGTCGACAGCTAGCCCGCGATATCTTAGGATCGCAACATGCAAAGCGCACCGAAATTGACCGGCTTGTCGGGCAACGAAATCTACTGCATGCGCCTCAAGGGACTCATCCCGAGCGGCGTTGTGATCGGCAACAGCATCCAGTCGATGGGCTTTCTCGGCGGAGTCCGCTCTGCGTTTCGCGGCATCGTGGGCGGGGAGATTCCCGATGTGACGCAAATGATCCACGAAGGCCGCGCGGCGGCATTCAAGCGCATGCGCGCGGAAGCCGATCGCGAACAAGTCCATGGCGTCGTCGGCGTGACCTCCGAACTTCGCGGTCTCAGCGGCAATTCGGAATTCCTGTTTGTCGGATCGGGTGTGCGCGGCGGCCCTGACACGGCGCTGTTCACCAGCGCCGGTGATGCTCAGGAACTGTATTGCCACATGGACGCCGGCTACGATCCCAAGGAATTCGTTTTCGGCAACATTGCCTATTCAGTGGGCGCCGTCGGCGGGATTGCCGGAACCTTAAAGACGTTGGTACGCGGCGAGATCAAAGAATTCAGCGATGTGTTCAACGAAACGCGCCATCACGCGCTCGACCGGCTCGTCACGCACGCGCAGGCCGTCGGAGCCAACGCCGTGGTCGGCGTGCGCACCAATGTGCTGCACTTTGCCGGATTCCACGAGATGTACATGGCCGGCACCGCCGCATTTCACGGCTCGCTGCCGTCCGAGACCCACAGTGCGCCGGTAACCAGCGATCTCACCGGCGAGGAGCTTTGGGGAATGACCCAGCTGGGTTACGCGCCGATCAAGCTGCTCATCTCGACTTCGGTGTATTCGCTCGGCGCGATCGGTGGTATCCGGGCGGCATTCCAAAGCTTGGTGCGAGGCGAACTCGGCGATTTGACCGCATTGATCTACGAGGCCCGCGAGCAAGTATTCGATCGGCTGAACAGGGAGGCGACGGCGCTGGGTGGCGAGGAAGTCGTCGGCATCAAGACCTACATCGTCGAACTCGGATCGAGCTTGGTCGAGATCTTTGCGGTCGGCACGGCGGTCCGCAAACTCCAGGGCATGACGGTAAAAACCGCTGCGCTGCCGGCACAAGCCATCATCCGCGACAAGGATACCTGGGTAAACGGCGCGAGCGGCCTCGAAATTCAATCTTTCCGCGCCGGCGGTTGAGCGAGAATCCATCATGACCTGCCTGTTCTCGGAGCATCCGCTCAAGAATGCCCTGCTTATCCTGCTGGCGTTGTCGATGCTTGCGGCCGGTGCAAGCGCCCGTCATCGAAAATCTTCGGCCGGGGAGCCGGGCACTTTTGACTACTATCTGTTGTCCTTGTCATGGTCGCCGGCATTCTGCCTATCCGATCCCGGCGCGGCGGAATGCAGCGGCCCGCGCCGCTTCGGATTCATTGTCCACGGGTTGTGGCCGCAGTATGAGAAGGGATGGCCGGAGAATTGCAACGTGCACCAACAGGTACCCGATGACGTGGTTGCGGCGATCTCCGACATAATGCCGGCGCGCGGCCTGGTCCATCACGAATGGTCGGCCCACGGCACCTGCAGCGGATTGGATCCAGCGGATTTCTTTGCGCTCCTGCGCCGCGCCTATGCCGGCATTGCCGTACCGGCGTCCCTGTCCAGGGTCACCCAAGAAATCGAGCAGCCGCCGAGCGCCATCGCCGCAGAATTTCTGCATGCCAACCCCAAGCTGTCGGTGCAGTCCATCGTCATCACCTGCAGCCGGCAGGATGCACCACGGCTGCGTGAGGTGCATATTTGCCTCGATCGGGACTTGAATCCGCGTGCCTGCTCCGCCGATGCGGCTCGCGGCGCCTGTCGCGCGGCTACATTGATCGTTCCGCCGATCCGATGACGCACATGAATAGATACGCCTGCTTGATCGCCGGCAGCTTTCTGGCCGCATCGAGCGCCTTTGCCGGAGGAGTGACGGCGTATCTGCCGGTGAACCTCGAGCCGGAAATCGAGCGCCAGATCGAGAGGGTGCTGATTCTTGCCGATGAGCCGATCCTCAAGCGGCCGTTTTCCGTCGAGCTGGTGAAATTGGCTTTGCCGCAGGCCTGTCTGGTCGACAAACCGCTGTGTACCCGCGTGGGCAAGTATCTCGAGCGCTACTCGCGCGACTACGCCGTGTCGCACGCCAGCGCCACCGGGTCGATCACGCACGCCAAGGACGATGTGGTGTTGCCGAATCAGCATGGCATGCCCGTGGACAGCAAGTACGAATTGTCGGCAATCGCGTATGCGCAGCCGACCGACTATTTCTTGGTCAGCGCGGGCGCGATTTCATACAGCGGGCGCACCGAGCCGACCGGCTCCATGGCGAGCGTCGGCACCAATTGGGCGCAGCTCGACTTCGGTTACCGCGATCATTGGCTTTCGCCGATGACGGATAGCAGCACGCTCACGAGCACCGAGGCGCCGACCACACCGTCAGTGACGCTGTCGAACTACGAGCCGCTGACGCGCCTGGGATTCCAATATGAATTATTCCTGACGCGCTTATCGTCCCAGCCAATCCTCTACAACGGCAACCATGCGGTCGGCGATCCGCGCTTGTTCGGCGCGCAGTTTTCGATCGAGCCCTTCAGCGGCTGGTCGCTTGGAATCAACCGCTTGTTGGAATACGGTGGGGGAGCCGGATTGCCCTCGTCCGCAAGCACCCTGCTGCGCAATTTCTTCTCGCCCAGCGGGACGGCCCAGACCCAAGGCAACCAGCAGGCTTCCTACATCAGCCGTTTCATCCTGCCGGCCAAGACCCCGTTCGCCGTGTATTTTCAATATGCCGGCGAGGACAATTCCGATGGCGGCAGCTACCTGCTTGGCAATCCGGCGATTTCGGCAGGCATTGATTTCCCGCGCATTTTTCGGTATTTCGATGCCACTTACGAGATCTCCGAGTGGTCGAACATCTGGTACGTCCACAACATATTCCTGAACGGCATGACGAATGACCGCTTGGTGCTCGGCAACTGGGGCGCTGACCAACGCAACTTCGGCGACGGCGTCGGCGCGAGGAGCCAGATGCTGCGGGTCGGTTGGGAGCCGGCGTTTGGCGGCTATATGGAAGCCCGCGTGCGGACGCTGCAAAACCAAACCTACTATGGCGGCGACAATCGCACCTACGTGCCCACGCCGGGCGCGTTTCCGTATCACCACTACTACGATTTCACGTTGCGCTATTCGCGGCCCTGGAACGGCGTCGTCGTGGGCGCGGAGGCCCTGGGTGGACGCGACGTGGATGGCAATGGATTTTCCCGATTCTCCGGATTCGTGCGTTACGGCGGGGACGAGCACTCCCGCAATGGCGCCGATGCCGATGATGATGATTCTTCGTCGAAGGACGTGGATCACCACGGAGCGGAAATATTCGTCGATGCGGGTGTCAACGCAAACAAGGTGCGCACAGACCTGGAAAAGGGACTACCGATCACTACATCGCAACTGGCCTATGGTCCGCACTTCGCGCTGGGCGCGCGCCGCGCTGTTTCCGAGACCAATGACCTCGGTGTGCGCGCCGAATTTGACCAGGTCGACAGCCACCTGCTCATTGGACTGCGGGTGGTGGACTATCGGCATCGATTTGACAGCCCCTTTGCCCTCAATGTTTTTGCAGGCGTCGCGCGCTACAACGTCGAGACGCCGGCGACTTCGTTGTATGCGGGTGTTGGCGGCCAATGGCGGGATGTCCTGCCTGCCTGGGATTTGAATTTGGACTTCCGCTACGGACAAAATCTCGCGCGGGATCATGTGTTGGCGAGCGATGTGCAGGGGGTCCGCCCGGAGACTTTCTACAAAATCGAGAGCGCAACGCTGTATGTCTCCCGCCGTTTTTGAGTGAGAAATTCCTATAGAAAGCGACTTTTCAGACGCTGGCGCGGTCGATGGCGGACAAAATCGCTCGGTGAGCATGCCATCGCAATCCTCGCCGAGACCAAAAACGGCCGGTTGTGCGTGCCGGCTGGAGATTTCAACGTCTCGCGCTCCTTGCTGCAGAACGGCGAATACGATTGGCGGCAAATAACTTGGCTGAGGCAACTGCTGGATTCGAAGTCGCGCGCGATTTTCGCCGGCGCGCATATTGGCGCCGTGTTGATACCGCTTGCGCTGCTTGCAGGAACGCGTTCCATGGTCGCTTACGAGCCGAGCCCGAGAAGTTTTCGACTGCTGACACTGAATTTGCGGCTGAACTGTATTGAAGGCGTGCTCCCTATCAATGCGGCGCTGGGGGAATGCACCGGAGAAATCCAGTTCACCGAGAACGACATCAACACCGGCAATAGCCGCATCGCTCCAGGGAACGGCGAGATCACGGTGAATCTGGAAACGCTCGATCGAACCATTCCGGCGGATTGGGATTCGATCGACCTTATCGTGATGGACGTCGAGGGCAGCGAGGTGGCCGCGATGCGTGGCGCGCAAGTGAGCCTGGCACGTACAAAAAATCTTTATGTAGAGTTCTCACCCGAACAGTTGCGCGAACAAGGCAGCAGCGCGACCGAATTCGTCGAAACGGTGGAGAGGCATTTCAAGTCGGCCTATGTGTTCGGCGATCCGATTCTTTTTCTCGGGCCGGGCGAATTTGCCGAATACCTGCGGAGATTGCAGCACCGTCGCAGCCTGTTATTGAACCTGCTTTTCACGCAGGATCTTGCAGCAGATCCGCGGCGCATGCGTTTGGCCGGCGATCCTTAAGATCGTGACCGGCGGATTCGCAGCCTTAGGAAATCGCGACTTCACGCTCTATCTTTGCTCCAGATTCTTCGCCTCGATTGCCACGCAAATGGTCGTCATGGCCGTGGGCTGGCAGGTCTATCACATCACCGGGCGGGTATTGGATCTCGGGCTGATTGGCCTTTCGCAGTTTCTGCCGTTCTTATGCCTGGTACTGTTCTCCGGCCATGTCGCGGACCAGTTCGATCGCCGCATGATCATCATGCTCGGCCACTGCGCCTATGCCACGTGCACATTGCTGCTCCTCGGTTTTGCCTGGATGAACATTAAAACCACGCTGCCCATTTTCGGCGTGCTCGCCATACTCGGCATCACCAGGGCCTTTCAAATGCCGGCGGCGCAATCCTTCGTCCCCAACATCGTCCCCACGGCAACTCTGCGCAATGCACTTGCGATCAACTCTTCCGCCAATCAGGTGGCGGCCATCGTGGGCCCCAGCATCGGGGGCATCGTGTATGCCTTGGCCGCGGGCCGGATGGGGCAGGATAGCGGTGCGGGCGTGGTCTACGGCGCTGCAGCGGCCTTGTTGCTGGTGGCCATAACCCTGGTCGCCCTGATTCGAAAGCGCCGATCGCCCTTCGCCCGCTCGGTGCTGGCCTGGTCCACCCTGCTGCAGGGCCTGCATTTCGTCTGGCAACGCAAAACGGTACTGGGAGCCATTTCATTGGATCTATTTGCGGTATTGTTCGGTGGCGCGACCGCCCTGCTGCCCGCCTATACGCGGGATGTGCTGCACGCCGGTCCGGACGTGTTTGGCTATCTGAGGGCGGCACCCGCCATTGGTGCGGGCGCCACCGCAATTTGGCTGGCATTCCGTCCGGTCTCGCGGCATGTCGGCGTTACGATGTTCGCGGGCGTTGCAGCATTCGGCGTGGCAACCGTGGTGTTGGGGCTTACGCATCTGTTTTGGGTGGCGATGATGGCATTGGTCATTTTGGGCATCGGGGACATGATCAGCGTGTTTGTTCGCGCGCTGCTCGTGCAGCTGCAAACGCCGGACGAGATTCGCGGACGAGTCAGCGCGGTCACGTCGGTATTCATCGGGGCATCGAATGAATTGGGCGAGTTCGAGTCGGGTACCACGGCGGCGTGGTTCGGTCTGGTGCCTGCCATTGTGATTGGCGGAGCCGCCACAATCATCGTTACCATCTTATGGGCGCGCGTTTTTTTCCCTGCGCTGTGGCGCATGCAGACATTCGAGCATTGAAGGAATACGAAGCGAATGGAACATAAAGAGCACGACCATGACCACGATCATTCTCATCACGCGCGTGGCCATGATCACGAGCATGGCCATGGCCATGCCCACGGCCATACGCACGTCATTCCGCCGGACGGCATCAATCTTCGCATGGCGATAGCCGTGGCCCTCAATCTGGTGTTTGTGATCGTGGAGGGCGGCTTCGGGTTCATATCGAACTCCGTGGCATTGATCGCGGATGCGGGTCATAACTTGAGCGACGTTCTGGGCCTGGTCTGTGCCTGGGGTGCTTTGCTGCTGGGACGTCGGCCGCCGGGCGCGAAGTTCACCTACGGTCTGGGACGCTCTTCCGTGTTGGCCGCGTTGGCAAATGCAGTGCTGCTGCTCCTCGCCTGCGGCGCCATCGCGTGGGAGGCGCTGAGCCGCTTGGGATCACCCCCGCCGGTGGCGGGGTGGACTGTCATGGCAGTTGCCGGGATTGGCATTGCGCTCAACGGCATAAGCGCGTGGATGCTTCATGCCGGCAGTCATGGCGATCTGAACCGGCGCAGCGCCTACCTGCATATGCTCAGCGATGCGGCGGTATCGGCCGGCGTCGTGTTGTCGGGCCTGCTCATCATTTGGACCGGGTGGAGCTTGATCGACCCCATCGTCAGCCTCGCCATCGTGGCTGTGATCCTGGTCAGCACGTGGCGGTTATTGCGGGATTCGCTCACGTTGTCTCTCGACGGCGTTCCCGCCAGCGTGAATTCGTCGGCCGTAATGTCTTATTTGGCCGATCAGCGCGGTGTGACCGATGTGCACGATTTGCATATCTGGGCGCTTAGCACCACCAGCATTGCGCTGACCGCACATCTGGTGGTGCCCGACCGTGGAGCGGAAGATGCGCTCCTGACCTCGTTGACCCCGGATCTGAAGCGTCGCTTTCAAATCCAGCACGCCACGCTACAGATCGAAAGAGATCGCTGCGAACATGGATGCGAGGATGAGGCCGCCGCCTGAGGTTTCTAACTCTTCGGCCGCCCGTAGTGCGCCACGAATACCGCCTTGCCCAGCAGGTGCTCTTGAACGATCGAGGTGACCATTGCGCCGCTGGAATCGGCGGGCACGGGCAATTTGGCGACATTCAGCGCATAGACGGTAAACACATAGCGATGCGGTGGATCGCCCTCGGCGGGGCACGGCCCGTGATACGCATCTTCGCCTAGGTCGGTTCGGCCCTGCAGCGTGCCGGAGGGCAGTGCGCTGCTATGCTCGGCCCCGGCGCCCTTGGATAGGCTCGTGGTGGTTTTCGGCAGGTCGTAAACCACCCAATGCCACCATCCCGACGGGGTGCTGCGCTCGTCACGGTCGAATAACGTGACGACGAAGCTTTGCGTTCCCGGCGGCGCTCCGGACCAGTGCAGTTCCGGCGAAAGGTTTCCTCCCGAACAACCGAAGGCCTTCGCGGTGTAAATCAAGGGAACGCTGATGGCGAGCTGCGGATCCGTGCTCGACAGCACGAAATTCGATTTCGGCGCGGCGGCCAACGCCGGCGCGGTCGTGATCGCGCTGCAGACGATCGAACCCATCGCGAGCGCGCATGCGCCGACCAAAAATGTGCGTTCCCTGGTGACCATGGTTTTTCTCGTGGCTGCGCGCTGTCGCGATGTGGCCTCAAATATAGTCGCGACGCTCCAGGGTAAACAAGTAGCGATACCAGGACATCGGCATTGGCGCCGGGGCGGCGTTCATGGCTGCCGACGAATCTGCGCCGCCATTCGCTCGAATACGGGTGCGAGCAGCCGTTGCAGCAGATAAATGCACAGGGGTGCCGTCACGCTCCAAGCGAACGCCGCGTGAAAAATAGCCTCTCGCAGCAGCACGACCGCCTGCCAGATCCCTTGCGACAGCAGGGCAAACGCGCCCTCGATCGACACGATTTGCGGCGGCTCGCGCAGCATCCACTCGCCGAGCCGCATGAAGGGGATGAGCAACAATAACTGCGTGGGCGCCATTGCCGCCTGTACCAGCTGAATCGCCGGCAAATTCAGGCGGAAGATCAAGGCGATGAGAGCGCAGAGAATCGTCGAAACGCCCAGGATCGGGATGTTGCCGACGACGATTGCGATTGCCACACACAGCGCGAGCCGCCGCGGCGAAAGCCCATCACGCAGCAACGCCAGCAGCGGTTCCAAAATCCTTCGATTCAGCCGGTTTTTCAAAGGCTATTCAGCGGTTGCGCCGGGTGCTTGAGTGATTCCCGGTCGCGAGTATGACATTGGCTTCCGGGGCGGGAGACAAACGGCGGGGGCCGCGGTGTGGATTTAGGCGACGCGGTGTGGATTTAAGCGACCCAAATGCAACTCTGCGCGCATTGGGCGTAGCGCGGAACCGGGCAAAGCCGTTAAAGTCCGGCAAGGAGATGACTAATGTCCAATGAAAGTGCGATCCGTCGCGACGTCGGCGCTATCGCACTGATGTTCACGGGCTTGGGTTCCATCATCGGCTCGGGCTGGTTGTTTGGCGCGTGGCGCGCCGCTCAGCTGGCCGGTCCCGGTGCGGTCTACGCCTGGATCATCGGTGCCGTGGTGATTTTGTTCGTCGCATTCACTTACGCGGAATTGGGAGCCATGTTTCCCGAGTCGGGCGGCGCCGTACGTTACGGCCACTATTCGCACGGCACGCTGGTGGGCTTCGTGGCCGGCTGGGCGGCGTGGATCGCCATTGTCTCGGTGATCCCGGTGGAGGCTGAGGCCTCCGTGCAGTACATGAGCTCGTGGCCCTGGGCCTGGGCTCATTCGCTGTATGTTCATGCTGCCAATGGGCAGGGAGAACTGAGCGCAGCAGGACTGTGGATCTCCGCGGTGCTGGTGGTGATCTACTTCTTGGTGAACTTCTGGAGCGTGAAGATATTCGCCAACACCAACAGCGCCATCACGTTCTTCAAACTCATCGTACCCGCGGCCACGGCCGTCGCCTTGATGTGCAGCGGCTTTCATCCGGAGAATTTTCATGTCGGTGCGCACGGCGGACCCCACGTCGGCAACGTAGCGGCGATTCTTACCGCGGTAGCGACCAGCGGCATCGTATTCAGCTACAACGGTTTTCAAAGTCCCGTGAACCTCGCCGGCGAGGCCCGCCATCCGGGGCGCAGCGTGCCCTTCGCGATCTTCGGCTCCATCGCATTGAGCACCGTTGTTTACTTGATGTTGCAGGTCGCCTTCCTCGGCTCCGTGGCGCCGGAACACTTGAACCAAGGGTGGGCGGCGCTGGAGTACAGCTCGCCATTCGCACAATTGGCATTGGCGCTCAATCTCAATTGGCTCGCGATACTGCTCTACGCCGATGCCTTTGTCAGCCCTAGCGGGACGGGCAGCACCTATACCGCCACAACAGCGCGCATGATCTACGCCATGGAGCGCAGCGGCACGGTTCCCGAAGTGTTCGGCCGCGTGCACCCGAAATACGGCATACCGCGGCCGGCGATGTGGTTCAACCTGCTCGTGTCCTTCATTTTCCTGTTCTTTTTTCGGGGCTGGGGCAAGCTCGCGGCCGTGATTTCAGTCGCCACCATCATTACCTACCTGGTCGTGCCGATCAGCGTCATGGTGCTGCGGCGGACAGCGCCCGAATTGCATCGCCCGCTGCGGGTGCCGGGCTTGCCGCTGCTTGCGCCGGTGGCGTTCGTGCTCGCAACATTGATGTTGTTCTGGGCGCGCTGGCCGCACACCGGAGAGATCATGCTGCTCTTGATCCTGCCCCTGCCGGTGTATTTGTACTATCAAGCCAAGGGCAATTGGCGCGATTTCAGGCGGCAGCTGCAGGCCTCGTGGTGGCTGCTCGCTTATCTCATCGCGATCACGGTCTTATCCTGGGCGGGCAGCAAGGAATTTGAAGGTCATGGCTACATCGGCTACGGCTGGGATCAGCTGTGCGTGGCAATTACCTCGCTCGGCTTTTATTTTTGGGGAGTTCGCAGCGGTTGGCGCACGCCGGCGGTAATCGCCGTCGAAAAAAACGCCGCTGAGATGGGGGCCGTGAAATCCTAGGCCGCTAGCAACTCGTGCGTCTCGAGGACCCTAGGCCTCGATCAACTCCTTGATTTGGGCCTGACCTTCGCGCAGATAGATTGAGCGCTTCGGACGCGCCATGACCCGCTGTACCATGGGCGCGAAGAATTCCAGCGGCATCGTGGCGTAGTTTGGGTCGAAGGCATTCTGATCGTGGCGCTCGCAAAAAAGCGCCGTATGTTCAAAATTCGGATGGCCCCGAAACTGCTCGCGCATGTTTCGATCCAGCCCCAAATAATGAAAGAAGTAGTAGCCCTGGAAGATGCCGTGATGCTGCAGAAGCCACCAGTTCTGCTCGGAGACGAAGGGCTTTAATACGGTGGCGGCAAGCTCGGCGTGATTGGTTGAAGCGAGAATGTCGCCCATGTCATGCAGCAGGGCGCAGACCACGTATTCCTCATCCATCCGATCGCGATAGGCCAGCGTCGCGGATTGCAACGAGTGCTCCAGCCGATCCACGGCAAAACCGCCGCAGTCCCCCTTGAGCAATTGCAGGTGAGCGAGAACCCGATTCGCGAGCTCGCCATTGAAGGCGTTCGCCGCGGTTGCGATTTTTTGCCAATCGGCTTGCGTGCTCTCGGTCATCATCGTGAAGGTCGCGCGATCCATCTCGCTGTGATCCGACATATTTGTTCGCTCCTTCAGGCGGTCGTTGTGGCGATTATATCAGCGCAGGCCGGCGGCGCTCGTCAGGTAAACGGCGAATGTACCCAGCCAGTGGCCGCCCTCGTAATGCTCGCCGGTCACCGCCGGGAGGGCGGCGTCACCATGCTGTGCGGCGACGGCACGAAGTACAGGGATGCGCCGATCGCCACCGGGCAACCCATGCGCAATTCCCTGAAGCATCCAGGCGCGGCTCAAGTTCAACCCGTCAATGTGAGCGAGCTTGGGGTCGGAGCGGTCGGTGACCACCCCCGGCTGCAGCCAGCCGCCGCCCGCGCTTTGCGGGATGCCCGGCAGAAACGCCGACAACCAGGACGCGAATGACTTGGCGTCAAGGACCCTGCGCATGAAGTCCGCCTCGGCGAGACAGGGCGAAAGAAAATCCTCACCCGAGGGCTCATATCTCAAGGGACAGCTGCGATCTTTGACATAAAACCTTTGCGCCGCATCGTTCAGCAGCGTACGCATCTGCGCATCGCCGGCGACGCCCGCCCAATCCCAGATCAACCCGAAGGAGAAGGCCGTCTGGTCGTGCTCGCCGATGCGGATCGGATAATGCAACTTTGGCAACCAGCTCTTGATCCGCGACGCGGCCTCAGCTTCCAGGGGCTGAAGCGCCGCCGACCATTGTTTCGCCTGCGGGTCATTCCATTCGCGCAGCTCCGCGGACAGCTGCAGCAGCCACGCAAGACCGTAAGGGCGCTCGAACGAAGCGCGGCCGGGATGCTGTAGATACCGCAACTCGCCGGCAATGTTTTCCGCTGTAAAGCTGCGCGCAAGCTCGGCGCGCGCCCCTGCTGCAAACGGCGCATTCGGCATCAAGCGCAGCATTCGCACGAGCAGCCAGTGCCCATGGACATCCGAGTGCCAGTCGAAGCAACCGTAAAATGCGGGTGTCAATTCGCGTGGAGGACGCACATCGGCGTCGCGGTCCATCGTCAGGCTGATGTGATTGGGATACTCATCGTGCAGGCACTTGAGAGCCAGCCCCGCGAAGCGGGCCGCTGCGGCCGGATCCATCGCGACAGCAACGCCCGTGCTTGCGCCTGCAGCAATGCTCATCCCGGAAAAGCTCAAAAGAGCAGCCATTAGTGCTGTTGGGCGCATGCAAGAATTCCTTCGATTAGGTGCTTCGAGTAGCGAGACGCTTCGAGTAATTGCCGATTCGGATTTTAGCGCGGCCGCGCGCGGCGTGTGGCTTGGGCAGTGTAGGGGTCGTCGGGCCAATAATGCTTGGGGTATCGGCCCTTGAGATCCTTTTTCACGTCGTGGTAGCCACGATTCCAAAAGCTCACCAGATCCTTGGTAATCTGCACCGGCCGGCCGGCGGGCGACAGCAACTTCAGCACCAGCGGGACCTTGCCGCCGGCAACTGTCGGCGTTGCGCTCAAACCAAATAGTTCCTGGAGCCGCACCGACAAACTCGGATTCTCGCCATCCAGATAGTCAATCGGGATGTGCGAGCCGCTGGGAACTGTAAAATGAGTGGGCGCTTCGCGCTCCAAAACGGCGCCCTGAGCGTGGGTGAGGAACGAGCGCAGCGCGTTGCTCAAGTCCAGCTTCGCAAAGTGTTCGCGCCGGGTGAATCCCATGATCCACGCCGGCGCCCACTGCTCGATGTCCCGTTCGAGGGACTCATCGCTGAGGTCGGGCCAAGGTGCAGGACCTGTGATCTGGTGTCGGCGCAGGAGCATGACGCGCGCGCGCCATTGACGCAGCTCTTTGGTCCACGGCAACCCCGCTATGCCCACGTGCTTGAGTCCCAGGAGCACTGCCTGCTGCACGGCCTCGGGATCGGGGTCACGCATGTCGGACGATGCCAACAGCAGTGCGCCCAGCCGCCGTTCGCGCTTGGCGCTCACCGCACCTAGACGATCGTCCCAGCGAATCTCCGCCGATTCACGAATCAGCGTGCCAAAATACCGGTTCAAGTTCTCGAGCGCGATGGGCGCGGCGAGAAAAATTCGCGCCTCGCGATCCGCGCCGTCGAGTTCCGCCGCGACGATGAATTCCGATTTCGCCAGCGCCTGCGCTTCGGTGAAGCGGGCGCCGCGGCCGTTGGCGAGCAGGTAGCGGCCGCCGTCGCCGCGCGCCTGCGCGATGCGATCGGGGTAGGCCCAGGCCAAAAGTATCCCCGTCGTTTCATGCGGATCGGCCGAATCGTGCGCAGCGCGCGCGAAATCGCGTTGCCAATTGCCGGAACTGCGCTGCGCCTGCGACCGGGCGCGAGCATCCACCGCCGCTCCTGCGGGCACGTCGCGGTTGTCGCCGCGCAGCACGGCTATCCGCACGCGTAAATCCGCGTCGCGAGCGCCTACACCCCCACGCAGGATGTCGCGCTCGCTCAGGATGGCCGCGAGATCGCACGCGAGGCGCGCCGCGCCCAGATCGCGCGCCTTGACCAGCATGTGTGCGAGACGGGGGTGCATGCCGAGCCTCTCAAGCATCCGGCCGTGAGCGGTGACACGTGTCGTCGAGTCGATCGCCTCGAGCTGCTGCAGCAGCTCCCGGGCTTGCGCAAGCGGCGCTGCGGGAGGCGGGTCGAGCCACGCGAGGCGATTGGCATCCGCCGCACCCCAGCAGGAAAGTTCCAACGCCAGGGGCGCGAGATCGGCATGCAGAATTTCCGGCGGCGTCTGCGGGCTCAAGGAGGCATGCGTGCCTTCCGACCAAAGGCGATAGCAATCTCCTTCGCTCAAACGGCCGGCGCGGCCCCGACGCTGATCGGCCGCGGCTTGCGACACTTTTCCCGTCACCAGCCGGCTCATGCCGGTGGTGGGATCGAATTCCGAATAGCGCCGCATTCCTGAATCGACGACGACGCGAACACCTTCTATGGTGAGGCTGGTTTCAGCAATGCTCGTGGCCAGCACAACTTTACGCTGGCCGGGAGCCAACGGTGCGAGCGCCGCATCCTGCTCCGCTCCTTCGAGCTCACCATATAACGGCATGACTCGAACGCTGCGATCAAGATCGGATTCCTGCAGCGTGCGCTGCACGCGGCGAATTTCCGCCGCGCCCGGCAAGAAACACAACACGTCTCCCGAATGCTCGCGCAGAGCAGAGCGCACCACCTGCGAAACCTGCAGCTCCAGATGCATTTCGCTGCGCCGGGGGACGTAGTGCGTCGTAACTTCAAAGCTGCGCCCCTGCGCCGACACGATCGGCGCGTCGTTGAGCAGCCGCACGAGGGGTTCCAGGTCGAGCGTGGCTGACATGACCAGCAGCCGCAGATCTTCTCGCAGATTCTCGCGGCTCTCGATGCAAAGCGCGAGCCCCAGGTCGGCATTCAGGCTGCGCTCGTGAAACTCGTCGAAGATCACGCAACCTATGCCGGCGAGAGCGGAGTCCTCTTGCAGCATGCGAGTCAGAATGCCTTCCGTGACGACTTCGATGCGCGTCTCTCGGCCGACGCGAGTCTCCAGACGCGTTCGGAAACCAACCGTATCGCCGATGGATTCCCCTAATAGCGCTGCCATTCGCATGGCCACCGCGCGCGCCGCGATGCGGCGCGGCTCGAGCATCAAGATCTTTTGGCCGTTGAGCCAGGTCGCGTGCAACAACGCGATCGGCACGACCGTGCTCTTGCCCGCGCCCGGCGGAGCCTCGAGGAGCACCGCGGACCGTGCGATCAATGCCTCATGAAGCGCCGGGAGGGCCTCGTTGATCGGCAAATCGGGTAAGGACGGCGTTCTCATTGGCGTAGGTACGATAACCCAACGGCTTGCGGGGCTGGAGGGACGCGGCATGTTAAGATGCGCGCCGTCGGGCCTGTAGCTCAGTTGGTTAGAGCAGGGGACTCATCAATAAATGGTGCCTTCGCATCGCAAGGTGCGAAGTGGACGGGATGAATTCAGGGAAACCTCACCAGCGCTGATGCTGATGGCAACCCTGAGCCAAGCCGGCGGTGCACCGCCGGAAGGTGCAGAGACTACCTGAGCGCGTATAAGTCGCGCTTAATGACAGGCTAGAGCGTCCCGCACCCCAACGGGGTGAAGAGATAGTCCACTCCCTCCGGAAACGGCGGGGTTTAAGTGAATCCCTTGGTCCTCGGTTCGAGTCCGAGCGGGCCCACTATTCCGTAGACATCAGCGCCGAGATGTCGTGGGTTACCCTCTCCGCGATTTCGGAGCGTTGGGTCCGCGATGTCTGATTCGATTGGTAGAGTGCCTTGAGGAAGGCGGTATCCCAACCGCTGAGCTCCGAGGGTTGATTCTCTCCGGATAGAGCGAACAACCGCAGGATTGAAGGCGCGCTTCCCAAGTCGGCGTCAAGATCGGCGTTCGTCAATCCCGCCATGACCAAATAGTCTGCCAACTGATCCAGCCTGGTGTGCTCCGTCCGACCGGTGTCGATGATCGCAACGATCGAAAAGAAATCGAACGCCGTATTTCCGACGAATGGCGAAGATTCAGCCTGGTTGCTGCTTGGGACGAAATGGCCATTGTGTACCCCGGATTTGCGGCCGGAATTGATGTTGTACCAGACGCGTACGGCACGGGATTGAGAACTCTCGAGGAATTGGCGAATGCGTGCCGGCGTCGTGTTACCGAAGAGCTGAGGATCCCGGGCGTACGACGCCTTGAGGGCGCGTTCCGGCTCCGAGGTCGCAAGGATGACGAAGTTGGGTTGACACGGCATGCGGGCGAGCGGTGCACCGGCGGAGGAGCTGCTCTGTGATAGCCGGGCCAACATGAATTTGACTTGTTCAGCGGGCAATCCGCCTAGATAAAAGCAGATCGGCGTATTCCAACGGACGAGCGGTTCTTCCTCAGAGAATCCGGGATTCCGAGTGACTCCGCGGACGAAGGTGCTCACCCGGTGTCCGAGTTCGGCGCGTGTCTCGGCCAGGCGGTCCGCCGCTACGAGGTTCGAGCAAATCGCGGCAAGCGTCGCTACGCCCAAGGCCAAGCAGGGGCATCTTAATCGAGAGCCTGTGTAGTCCGTCGCCGCACCCTAAAGCCCGATCAGCGAAAAATCGGCGACGACGCGCGGATCGCCTCGCCCAGCTCCGTCCGGCCGGTCCGCCTCAACTCATCTCCGGTAATCGCTACGGAACCGGCCGTCCCTGGCCGCTCGCTCGTACCGGCCGGCTTGTAGTGCGACGGCGGTGCCGTCGCACAAGCAGACAAAAGAACAATCATGGAGAGCAACGATTTCATACTTAGAACTTTGCAGTGAACGCGACGAATAACTGCCGACCGAAAATATCGTAGGCATCGGCGGTGTTCGCCGTACCACCCGCCACGAGTCCTGCCTGCGACACCAACAGCGGCGGATCTTTGTCGAGGACGTTGTTCGCACCGGCGCGGATGGTGAGGATTTTGGTCGGATGCCAGCTCGCTTCCAGATCCAGGAAGCTAAAGGAGGGGATGCGCGCGTTGTAAACGTCAAAGTTGTAGTTGGGATTCTTCAGCAATGGGTTGCCCGTGTTGGCATCTTGGTTGACAGCGCTCAAGTAACGCCAGGTGAGAGATGCCGACACATCCCAGGGCGTATTCCATGTGGTGCGGAAATTGTGATGCCAACGCGGATTCACTGTCTGACAGGTGAAGCCGAACAAGCCCGCACAGTCATAGCTGCCGCCGCCGGGAACAGGGGTTGTAATTGAATGTTGCAGCCACGAGCCGTTCATCTCAAAGTGCAGGCTGCCGAAAGCGGGCGGCAGGTCCTGCACATAGGCCGTTTGCAAATCGATGCCGCTGACCAGCACGCCACCCAGGTTCACGTTCGTCTGGACGATGTAACCTCCGGTCGCGAGGTTGGCCCCCTGGAGGCCACCCGTCTGCGGACTGCGAACAACGGCACTGCAAAGCGTCGGATCGCCCGTGTTGGCGCAGCCGGATATGATGTTGGCCGCGGGCAAAACATTGACCTCGTCTTTGACCGAGATGTGAAAGTAATCGAGGCTGGCCGAGAATTTCGGCAGGAAGCTGGGCTGAAAGTTGACGCCAATGGTGTAGGTTTCAGCCTGCTCAGGCTTCAGCGCCGGGTTGCCCCCTTGCAATTGTGAGCACTGCCCCGCCACGCACTGCGGGATGGGATTGACTCCGTTGACCGCGGCGCCCGCGACGCTCGCGGCGTATTGAGCGGCCGAGACTCCCAGGTTGGCGCACTGCGCCTGCGAGTACGTGACCGGCGGCGCGCATGGATCGTTCCCCGACTGAATCAAACCGACGAGCTGTGGGTTGTAGAGCTCGATGATGCTCGGAGCACGAATGGCCTTGTCATAGGATAAGCGCAGGCGTACATCCTGGATGGGCGCGTACTGCACCTCGAACTTGTAAGTGTTGGACTTAAACTCGATGTTGGTCGTCCCACTGTTGCTCGAGTAGCTCGAGTACCGATAGCCGGTGTCGAACAAGAGCTCCTTCGCTGCGGGCATATCCTGGATCAAGGGCGCTCGAATTTCCGCGAAGCCTTCCGTCACGCCCAGGCTGTTGTCGATGGCCGTGGCCGCACTGCCAAAGCCGGACAACAGCTGATTCTGCTCGGCAAAGTCAGGCTGGAAGAATTCGTGGTCGTTGCGATGCTCGAATCCAGCATTGACCGCGACTCCGTCGTGGGCCAAGGGCGACGTGATGCCCCAGGTGCCTAGCTGCGCCGTCAGTTCGCCGTGGAGGGTGCGCAGGGTGGAATTGCCGATGCCCGTACCGCTGATGTAGAGATAGTTCAGGGCGTCCTGCGTCACTCCGCCGTCCTTGAAGATATTGTAGGGCACGCAGGGAGGTCCGCTCACGCAGGTGGGCGTCCCGGCGTTGTTGTACACCTGCAAGGCATTGTCGATGGCCTGAAAATTGAAGTACTTCAAATTGTTGTTGGAAAAAGTCGTGTAGTAAAACTGGCCGTACAGGTCGTAAGTGAGTGCGCCGTTCTCGAGCAAGTCGCCCTTGCTGCCCAGCACCGCGCGATAGTTCTCGTGCTCGTAATCCGAAATCCTGCCGCCGCCCTCCAGGTTGCGGCGTCCGATGTCGAGATCGGCACAATTGGCCGATAGCTTTCCCGGAGAGGCCAACGAGCAGCCCGCAGTGGGATTCGCGTTCGCGGCCGCGATCTGCGCGGGCGTACACAATATCGACTGCTGCTGAGCGCTCAGCAATGGGTTGTTGCAATTGACCGGGTAGGCGCCGCTCAAGGTCGGATCGAATGGATTGCTGCTAAGGAACAGCGCCGCGGGCGCAACCGCCTGGTGAGTGCGGTCGTCCATGAAGTAGAACTCGGCATACGGTTGGAAGTAGTCGGTAACTTTCATGTGCGCGAGTACCGCCGCATTGGCGCGATCATCCTCGCGGGTCATGAAAATATAGGGCTGCGAGTTGAACGCGGCCGGAGGCGTAGACCCCGCCGCCGGGAAGGGCACAAAATTATTGCCGAGCACCGAATAAGCATTGCCGGCGCCGGGCCCGGTATTCGGGGCGAAGAGATTGGAGTTCGCTGAACCGTCGCAATGCGAGCCGACCACGGTTTTGCCTGCGGCCGTGGTGGCATACGTGGGATAGAGCTCGCAACCGCCGAAGTCACGGTCGCTGCTCGCCACCGGATCGGCGTGGCGATAGCTTAGAAACGCCGTAACGTTGCCTTCACCGTCCGCAAAGTTCGTGCCCATCAGCACATCGAAAGACTTTTGCCGGCCATCGGTACTGTTTCCGGTCGCAGGCGTGGTGTTATCGAAGTTCCTCACCAGATTCTGCATGTACGCGTCATGGTTGTTGTGGTAGTTCTCGTTGTACTGACCGTCAAACTGAACACCCTGGAAGTTTTTCTTCATGATGAAGTTGACGACGCCTGCGATGGCGTCGGAACCGTAAGCTGCCGACGCTCCGCCGGTGACGACTTCGATTCGATCGACCAGGCCGGCGGGGATTTGATCAAGATCGGGCGCGGGCGATTGAATGAAGGTATACGGTGACCCCTGGCCTAAACGACGCCCGTCGACCAGCACCAAGGTTCGGTTCGGCCCGAGCCCGCGCAGATCCGCAGTGGCGATGCCGCCGGCCGTGGTCAGGCCGCTCGTCGTGTTGCCGAGATCTTGCCCCAGCGAGTTGTTGAAGATCTGCGGCAGCTGCAGGATGAGGTCGCTGATATCCGTCTTTCCGCTGGTCTCGATGTACTGCGAGGACAGCACTTGGATCGGACTCGTGCTCACCGCATTCGGAGCGGCGATCCGCGACCCGGTAACGATGATCTCGGTCAGGGCGGGTTCAGTCTCTGCCGCCGCAACGGGCGGCTGTTGTGCGAGGGCCGGCAGAGGAGCAAAGGCAATCGCTATCGCGACCAATAAGTACCGTGATGTGTTGAATCTAAACGCAGCCATGGCCGCTGCCACCCGCCTAAGAGCTGCACGTGTTGCTGCGAATCCCAATGTAATCATCGTTCGTCCCCTAAAGTCTTTGGACCGGCTGGGCGGGAGACTTCGAGCGCGACGTGCGTTGCAACTTCGCAACCATCCTTAAGGTTCGGCTCAGTTCCCGAATCGTTGGCGTCAATAAATACGCCTCCTGCGCCACTGATTTGAAAACTTGTGATGAGCTGCACCGACGTGGTGATGAGGCGCCCAGCTACGGGATAAACTGTTGTCGATCCGGTGACCGATCGTTGAATGGGGCTTCGCGGAGGCTGGCAACAAGACCGTGCTCAAATGCAGGTGGCGATTCGCGCCACACATGCGAGCGCGCTCTGGGCGGGATTTGGCGTTACATGCGGCCCACCGGGTGATCGAGGGTCCATGTCACCGTGCGGGAACGAATGACGCCGGATCGGGTGCTTCCTCTTAGATGGGGTACGCGCCAAAACAACTGACTCCCCCGTCTCACCAAATGCCCCCGGACATGATGCAGCCTGGGCGTGAGGCGATGATGGCCGGAAGACTCCAGACCGTGCGACGGTCGATATTCAGGTAGCAGCGGTGAGCAGACTTCGATGTGCTCCAAAAGGGGTGCCTTCCCCGATTTGATTCTTGCCTGATTCAAGCGCTCCAGTATGAGCGGCCGTCGTGGCAGTCCCGGCCGGGTGGCAAGGAGCAAAAAAAACACCAACAGCACCGGTATATCGATCGCGATCGTGCCGAGGGCATGTCGTGCGATGGAATCTTTCTCATCGAGCGGCACCTGCGCCCGCGCGTAATAATCGTCCCAGCTGCGCTCATAACGAAAGCGAAAGCAGCGGCGCAGAATATCCGCACTGCGTTTTGTGTGATCAAGAACGCTGAGGGCGGGTCGATTGTGGCCATCGGGCGCCATCGGGTCCTGCCCTTCGGCGGCATCGAAATCAAAATACGCTTCCATACTGCTGGCGAGCACGTCCAAGTCAGTTTCGCCGCATGTCCAAAACGTCTTGATCAAGCCCTGCCGCCCTTGCGGGGATGTCTGAACAAAGGCGCCGCGCCGACCCGCAATTGCCGCACCGGAATCGGTTCGAAAACCGTAACGTGCAAGCTCATTGATCCACGGCGCTTCGCACCATTCAATCCACACGCGCTCGGCGGGCACGTGGAGCAGATCTGCGCATTCCAGCGTGCGCGCGCCTTTCGAGTACGCCAACGCGCAGCAAAGAGCCACCAAATCATCGCTCAAGCAATATCGTACCGGGCAGGTCCTTACGGCGTCAGCGAAATCAGCCGCTCCGATCAGGCGAGTCTGCCGCTTGTTCTTGGTATCTTCCACGATGAAAGGCGTTCGACATTGTGCAATTCGATCGGCCAATCTCATGGGGGGCGACAATTACACAGCGCCTCGCGCAAGAATAAATTCTGGGATGAAGCGCTCCATGGCGGGGAGCAACTGCACGATTTGAGGTGCGGTCCAGCCCTTGAGCATTATGCTCCAGGAGTCGTTGTCAAGAAGGTGATACGGGATACATCCCTCGAGATTCGATCCGCGAGCGGCAGCAGCCGCGCTCACGTCACTAATCTCGTGGCTAGTCCCTGTCACGGAGTGCTTTGTCCCAAAAATCATCGAATCGCAGATGGCTGTGTAATTGTCTCCCGTATGAGCGGGGATGTTCACTTGGGCGGCTCGGTAAAGGCACGACTAGCGGTCCACGTCACCCTACTGATGTTGTTCGGATGCGCGGCCAAGCCGCCAGCGCCGGCACCAAACAATGCGATGAGCGCCGCGAACCCTACGCCCGCGGCAACCGCTCCTGCGCGATCCGCAAGCGCGAATGCCTCCACCGGCAATGCGAATCCGGCCGTCGATCAGACCCTGGTGCAACGCGGCTACCAGCCACGCCGGTTCAACGGGCAGCTGAAATACTGTCGATCTCAGGTCCTGACCGGAACGCATTTCAGAAGCACGGTGTGCCTCACGCCGGAAGAGATCAGCGCGACTGACGGTAATACTAAGAGTGACCTCAACCAGCTCGACCGGGCAGGCCGCTCGATTTGTCCCAACAACAAGTGTGGGGTCGACCAATAGAATCCGCGCGCGTGGCTTTGCGCGAGGTGCCTACCGCGGGAGCGGGTTGTCAAAAATCCGATCCTCCCCGACAGTGGTGCCAGGGCAAGATCCGTAAAATGGTTTCCCGGTATGTTTTGCTCGAATGTAGACAGGTACCGGAGGCCAATGTAAAAGCGAGTGCTCCATGGCCGATGGGTTCTGCAAAATGAACCGCCCGGATATTCAGAAGTATGGATCGATCGATTCGAATAAAGCCGAAATCGGCGAGTTCGCTCGCCAGGCGCTTGATGGAGTTTCGGCTGATGTACTCCGCGTCGCCCGTTCGAATGGTCACATAATTCCCGTCGGCTTCGATGTAATCGATTTTCTCGATATCCAGCGGGTAAAGCCGATGCTGGCGCTCACCCACCAGAAACTTTGGTTGCCTCCCTAACAGGCGCAGCATTTGTTGCTTTAGTTGAAATTCCGCAAGATGCTCGAAGGAATAACGTTGCCGCACCCGGGCGATCGCGTGGGCGAAGCGATCGGGGTTTACCGGCTTTATCAAATAGTCGACTGCGCCTTCCGCAATCGCCTGCTCCGCGAAATCCGGCTGGTGAGAAGTCATGATGCCAAAACGTCCGGCATCGTTGCCGAGATTGCGCAACACATCAAATCCGGACATATCCGGCAATGCGACATCAATAAGCAACAAATCCGGCGCCAGACTCTCCGCAGCATGAATAGCCGCCCGACCCGACTCCGCTTCGCCCAGAACCTGCAAATCCGCGACACCACGGCACAGTTCAGTGAGTTCAAAGCGTACTGAGGGCTCCTTGTCCACGATGAGCAGTTTTATGGAATGTGGATTTTGCATAGCGGTACTCATCGGTGCATCGCCCGGGCTTCGAATCCTTGTCATCCTCAGACTAAGAGCGTTGCGCGATGAAAAATGGGGGTTCTACCTTGCGCCTGCCCGGCGGCATCAGGTGAAGGGGGTGATGACTTTCGGGGTAACTGAAATTTTCCAATTACGGCAAGGTGCTAAAAAGCAGGCATTTTACCGGCCATTCGAGGGTGAGCGAGCCCACCAATTCAGTGCGGTGCCAACGCCGGGTCATGAGGACGCCAAGAGCAGCACGCGGCTAACGCTGCTTCGAAACCTCGCGCATAAGACGGTACGTGAAGTCGACTTCCTGATCGAAGGCTGCGACGCCGATGCGTTCGTCGCGGCCGTGCGCGCGTCCGTCATCCAGATCGTCGAACATCCCATCGATGCCGTAACTTGGCATGCCGAGAGTTCGCGTGTACTTGCTATCGCTCGCCCCGGCGCCCATCTGCGGGAGGATCACGACGTCCGGCCACAGCTGATGAACGACCCTTTCGACAGTCGGCAAGATGTTGCCTGAGAGCGGTGATTCGGGGCTTGGGGTCGCGGGTGTAATGACGCTGATCTTGATCGTCGGATCGTCGAGAACGCGCGCGAGCGTCTCTCGCACGGAGTCCTGCGATTCGCCTGGGATGATCCGGCACTGCAACGTAGCGCGCGCACGCTGGGGCAGCGCGTTCTGGGCGTGGCCGCCCTCGATTTGCGTCGCCGTGCAGGTAGTTCGCAGCAGGATATTCGTCTCGACCACGGCCGAAAGACGTTCGAGCGCGGCCGGATCCGGCGTCGTCTTTGCGGCGGCGAGCATGTCCGACTTGGTCGCGCCCGTCTCGATGGCCGCCCGGCGCTCGAAATACTGCCGGGTCGTATCGGTAAGGTGGGCAGGAAACCGAAACTTCGAGAGCCGCGCCAAGGCCTCGCTCAAGCGATAGATCGGATTGTCGGCAGTGGGCCGCGAACTGTGGCCGCCCTTGTCGGTCACTTCCGCCTCGAACGCCATCGATATCTTCTCGCTGGTCTGAACACCGACGTAGAGCCGGCGGCCGCCTTTCATGCCCGCTTCGCCGCCGTCCGGGTTTATCACAAGATCGGCATTCATAAGGTCACGATGTTCGGTCAGCAACCAGTCGACGCCGTTGCGTTCGCCGCCCGACTCCTCGTCTGCAGCAAAGGCGACGACAATGTCACGCTGCGGAATGAAATGCTCGCTCTTCATGCGCAGCAGCGCCGCGAGGACAGCCGCGTCCTGACCCTTCATGTCTATCGTGCCGCGCCCGTACAGCCAACCCTTGTCCTCAGTCAGGTGAAACGGGTCGCGCGTCCAGTCTTCGGGATTTGCCGCGACAACGTCCAGATGGCACAGGTACAGAACCGGTCTGCCCTTTCCGCTGCCATGGATGCGGGCAACGACATTGCCGGCGCGCGGGTGGTCCGCCGGTGCGAGCAGCTGCGCGTCGGCTTCGGCAAAGCCGGCTGCTAGTAGCCGCCCCTGTACCTTGCGCGCCAGTTCGGTCGAGCCGACGTCGTGCGTCGAGCGCGTGTCGATCATTTCGCGAAGGATCTCGCGGGCGACTTCGTGCGCCTCCGAAGCGGCCGGCGCGGATACGCTGACAAGCGCCGACGCAACGAGGAGGGAAGTGACGAGACCTTTCACACGGGAAAGGAGCTCTTGGCAACGCAGGCGATCGGGCATCGGCGGGACTCCTCCGGGGTGGGCGCGGTGATTATGCCTGCCAAAGGCCCCTCGCAGCGAGGTCCCCCATAGTTCGAATCACGAATCACGGCAAGTTAGACGTTGGTCACACCGACAGAGTACAACCTCAGCCCAAAGACTGGGCCCGCCGAAAAGCCAATCTCCGGCTCGAATCGGATGCGCAGTGTCGACTTGTTCTTGGTAAGCGCTTCGTCAATCGAATAATTCCGCTCGATGAAATCGCTCGGTTCCGCGCCGCTGAGTTGTTCCCTCGCCACGACGACGCCGTCGACCAGAATCGCGAACCGACGATCGCGCTCCTCGCCCCAATAGGTCGCCTGCAAGGTCAGCGCGCCGGAGCGGGTTTGCATGTTGCACTCGAAAAATCCGCCGGAGCGTGCGTCGCGTCCGGCACGTCCGCGATAGACGACGGGGTAAGAGATCTTTGATTCCAGCGAATGGTCGCGCTCTGCGTTCGCCTCGCCGAGGCGCACCACGTCCGCGGAGCGCCGGTCAAGCTCCTGCAAACGCGCTTGTTCCACCTGGAATTTGAGTTGTTCCTGTTGCCAATCGGTTGCAGTGAAGCAGCGGAAATACACCGCGGTATTGTTGTCGTGCTGGAACGCAAAGGGACGCAGCGTCAGGTCGGTCGGGTGCACCAGGCCTTGCGTGCGAAAGACGGCGGGCTCCGCCGTCGGTACAATACTTCGCGCAAGATCGTTGCCTCGCGCACGATCGTTGCGGACCAGCACCGGTGCGAGACCGTCCCAACGTTCCGTCGCCGGGCCCAAATCGCCCGCCAACACCAACGGCCCGAAGAGCATCGCAACCGTCCCCGCATCGTCCGGGGTTGGCTCAACTCGCAGCGTAGGCGGAAGAACCAGACGGATGACATCTCCCGTTTTCCAGACGCGGCGAAGCCGCATATAGCCGTCCGCCACGGAAGCCGCCACTTCGCGGTCATTCACGTTGAGCTTCGGCCTCTCGCACCAGGCCGGTATCCGTAGTGAGACAAACGAAGGGTTGTCGCCCGCCGCCTGGGTTACCGTCAACGCAATGTCGTCTGCGAAAGGGTAAGAGGTCTCGAGGCGTAGACCGATGGCGGGGCGGGGCAGCGTCAATATCGAGGGAACATACAGGTTGACGATGACGTCGTTGCCTCTCGTCCAGAAAATGGAATCCCCGTGCTTGGCATGACTCTCCATGCCGGTCCCGACGCAGCACCAAAAATCGTCAAAGGGCGTCGAAAATTCGCGGTGACTGCCGGACATCAGCGGCACCATGTAGGCAAACATGCCTGTTTGCGGATGGTGTTGCGCCAGGATGTGATTCAGATGCGTACGCTCGTAATAGTCGAAGTATTTTGCGGCTCCTGTATCCGCGTAGAGATGCCGAGTTAGCTTCATCATGTTGTAGCTGTTGCATGATTCGCAGGTTTGCTCGGTGATATGACGCGAGATCGAACGCGGGCCCTGAAAATACTCCCGGTCGGCATTGCCGCCGATGACATAGCTGTAGTTGCGTGTGACTGTTTCCCAAAAGAAACCGGCAGCCTGCAAATGACGGGCCTCGCCGGTGAGCTCGTGAAGTCTCGCGAGACCGATCAGCTTGGGGATTTGGGTGTTGGCGTGAATACTGGGAAGACAGTCCTCGCCGCGGCTCAGGGGTTCCAAGACCTTGCGGTGATAAATGGTTTCGGACAGGGCCAACCAGCGCCGGTTGCCGGTCCGGCTGTACAGCTCGGCGAAGCTTTCGTTGAGTCCGCCGTGCTCGCAATCCAGCATTTTTTGAATCTGCGCGTCGCTGAGCGCGTCGAATACGCCGCCGATGTAAACGCCCAATTTTTCAGCCACGTCAACAGCCGATTTGCTGCCGCAATGACGATGTGCGTCGAGCAGGCCCGCCATGAGCTTGTGCCAGCTATAGAGCGGCACCCAGCAACCATTCAAATCGAAACTGCGAGCCCGGATGTCGCCCCGGCGAATCTCGTCGAACACGAGTCTCCCCGGTTCGATGGCATCGCCTTGACGGCGGGTAAATCCCGCGACAAACCCGTCGGTGTTTTGTGCCTGGCAGAGAGTCAGTTCATCAACAATATAGATGACGCGGCGTTTGCACTCGGCGTCGCCGGTCTGCGCGTGCATGAGGCTCAGGGCGGACAGATAATGGCCCAGAGTATGGCCGCCGATGGTGTCACTTTCCCAACCCGCATAGACCGCACCCTTTGGGGTCAGCCCTGCTTGACTGCGAAAGTTATGCAGCAGCCGATCCGGATCCAGGCGATGCAGATAGCCCAGATTGACGGTGACCGCCGTCAGATAGGGCGAGGGGAGCAGCCGCACCGCGCTGAGCGGTACGGGTTTTATCGGTTGCCGGATCGATGAGGCTGCAGGGTGCGCGGCCAGCAGCAGCGCGGCCGAGGCACTGCCTTGTAGCACTCGCCTGCGATCGATGCGAACAGGAAAATCATCGGGCTCCGGCATGCGTCAATCATACGTTGCGGATCGCGACGACGGGAGAGATTGACGCGGCGCGCAGCGCCGGCCACAACACCGCAATTTGGCCCAGCAGCAAGACGATGACCGCGGCGACGACGGTCGAACCGACACTGAGACGCGTCATTTCGAATTTGCCCGCCATCCAAAAATTCAGTGTGAGGGCAAGCAATACCCCCAAAACCGCACCGGCCGTGGCAATCATGAGGTTCTCGGTTTGAAAGTAGCGCAGGATGGCAGTTCGCGTCGCTCCCATTGCTCGGCGAATGCCGATCTGGCGCCGCCTCTGCGATACCCAGAAGCTGGTGATGCCGATAATGCCGAATGCGGTCACGATGAGCAGCACCGCACTCACTATGGCGAGGACGATCGCGAGACCGCGGTCATCCCGATAGGCGCGCTGCCGGGTCTCCGTCATGGTGCGCGTTTTGTCGTTGACGCGACCGCGGTTGAGGGCCAGCAATTGCTTCTGGGCGCTCTTCATCGCTGACTCGAGCTGGCCGGGCTTTGCCCGCACCACATAGTGCGAGTACTGCTCAACATAGCGGTAAGGTTGAAGCATGGCGTATTCAACTCTTTTATTCGCTACGGAAATCCAAGGTTCCTGCAAGCGCTCGACGATGCCGATGATCGGAATCTTTTGCTTATAGTCGGTCAGGTAAATCGACTTCCCCAACGCGTCTCCATTTGGAAATACTTTTGTGGCCAGTGCCTGGCTGACAATCAGCGCGGCGGGCGGTTTGCCCTCCATGTCGTTGCGATCGATGATCTCCGACGGCTCGAAGTTTCGGCCGGCAATGAGCTTTAGGCCCAGAGTGGCCAGGCCATGTTCATCGGCAAAGTAGAGCGCAGCATCCGCCGCGTAGTGTGCGTCGCTCGCTTCCAGCATGATCGCATCATCCCACCCTCCATTGGAAAGGGGGTAGGAGTTGGACGCATAGGCATCGACTACCTCTGGCAACGCGCGCAATGCGGCCAGATCCGCCCGCACTTTAGCCGCCAGATCCGTAGGGTTCCCAACCCACTGATTCGCCATTGTGAAGATGTCTTGTTCCAACAAGCCCGTCGGCCGTTCGCTTGAACGCAGGCGCTGCTGAATGATGAACAGGCTATTGCACAAAATAGCCAGGGTAATCGCCGTCTGCACGACGATGACGATGGCGCCAACCTTATTGTGGCGCATGGCGGAGAGGATGGGCCCGAGTTCCATGGGTATTCCTTTCCCCATTGGAGTACCGCAGAGCCCGTATCGTTTAGATGGCGATCCTCAATTTGCGGCGGAAGACACCAGGTCGCAAAATTTGGCCATATCGATGTTGCCACCGGACACCACTGCAACAATCGGTCCCGGGCCCGCTTTTCCGGTGAGCGCCGCGGCCAGCGACAGGCATCCCGCGCCTTCGGCGACGACCCGTGCCTTCTCCGCCAGCATGCGCATCGCCTCCTTGGTCTGCTCCAAACTGACGACGATTGCGCCGTCGACCACGGGTTTAAGCCTCTCCCACATGCGGGGAAAGACACTCTTGCCGCCTGCGCCATCCACGAACGAAGCCTTCCAGTCCTTGAATTCCTGAGCCGATCCCATGGAAAACGACAGGGCCGTCGGTGCCGCCGTCTCGGGTTCCGCTCCCCAGATCTTGATTGCCGGTTTCAATGCCTTGAGTGCACTCGCCACGCCAGTGATCAGCCCGCCCCCGCCGATTGCCGCGATGACGGCGACAGTGTCCGGCGCGTCTTCCAGAATCTCAAAGCCCATGGTGCTGTGGCCCGCGATGAAGTTCTGGTCGTCGAAGGGATGCACAAACGTGCCGGTGACGCCCGGGTACGAGCGCTCACCGAGGGCGCGCCACGCGGCCTCGTAGGACACCGGAACCAGTTTCGCGCCGAGCGCTCGCATGCGATCGATCTTCGCCTGCGGCGCGGTTTCAATGGCGACCACCGTGCAGGGCACCCCTGCCTGTCTTGCGGCATACGCGACGCCCTGGCCGGCGTTGCCCGCGCTGATCGTCCACACTCCCAGCTTTCGTTCGGCCTCCGACAACATCGCCACAGCGTTGACGGCGCCCCGAAGTTTGTAGGAATTGGTTGCTTGCAAGTTCTCGAGTTTTAGGCGGATGTCCGGGAATTTTGGCCCAAGGTCAAGACGCACCAGAGGTGTGCGCACAATGCTGCCGGCAATTCTGCGGCGTGCATCCTGCATTTCGACTAGTGTCAACGGCCGAACCGGCTCGAGCGCTTTGAGCACAGCTTTGATTCCTGGTGGCTTGGGTGACTGAACTCTAGCAGGTCCGGCGCGCGGTCAGAAATCACGCCGGGCGGACGATCGCGGCGCGGGTGATCTCCTGCAGATTGCGCGCACCGACGCCCACCATTGCCAACATCAATTCCTGGTTCAGCAGTTCGAGCACTCGATCGCCACCCGGTTGGCCATAGGCGCCCAGACCCCAGATATAAGGTCGGCCAATTCCCACTGCCGTCGCTCCCAGGGCAAGGGCTTTGACAACATCGGTACCCCTTCTAACGCCGCCATCGAGAATGATTGGAACCCGGCCGCGCACAGCAGCCGCGATGTCGGGCAAACTCTCCAATGTGCCCCTGCCCGTATCGGTGGCGCGCCCTCCATGGTTGGAGACAATAATGCCATCAGCACCGTGCGCCACGGCAAGGCGTGCATCTTGAGCCGACTCGAGCCCCTTGATGAGGATTTTCATCCTGGTGATGTCCCTGAGCCTTTTAATGAAGTCCCATGTGAGCGAGGGCGATGTGGTTTGCAAGCCCGCTGCATTCAATTGCGCAAACATCGGACGCGAAAACGCCGGCGATCCGGTCGGCTCGTGGCAGGCCGTGCAGGTTCGGGTATCGGTGCGCGCGAATCGCAAAGCCGTCTCCAAATTCCGGCCCGCTGGCAGGTCCACGGTCACCGCCACCGCGGGGCACCCCGCGGCTTCTGCGCGTTGGACCAATTTGGCCGCCACATCGAGATTGGACGTTGTGTAAAGCTGAAACCACACGGGCGCGCCGCGCGCAGCAATCACATCCTCGACACCCGTGGACGTGACGGTCGAAAGGATCTGCAGATGGCCTCTCGCTCTTGCAGCTTTCGCCACGGCGATTTCTCCCTCCGGATGAAAGGCCTTCTGCGCGCCGAGCGGACAAAGAATGATGGGACTCTTGAACGTCGTGCCGAACAGCTCGATGCTCGTGTCCATTTTGCTGACGTCGACCATTCGACGCGCCTGCAACTGGTAGTGCGAATACGCCTCGCGGTTGGCCCGCAAAGTGTCCTCCCCATCCACGCCGCTGACCAGATAGCCCCAATGAGCAGGAGGGATGTTCCGATGCGCCACCGGCTCGAAATCGAATACATCGAGCGCATCGCCGGCGCGAGCAATCAGACCTTCGTCGGAATGCGGCGCCGGGGTATCCGCAAAAGACCGCCCGAGATGCCCAAGGCCGGCATATAGCGGGCTCGCGGCCAGAAATCTGATGAAGGCACGCCGAGTATTCATGTTTTTCCCCACGTCAATTTATCGTGACGTCAATTTATCGTTCTTAAATTTCTCTCGCTGAGATAGGCGTCGATTGCCGGCGCACTGCCTTTGGCATCGGCCAGGCCGAGGTAGCCATCGGGCCGGATCAGGTATACCGCATCGCGCAGCAAACCCGCCTCCTTCATACGTCCATCCCATGCGAAAACATGCAGCGGAATTTTTCGGCTGTCGGCGACTGCCCGCAAGTCTGCAGCCGCGTTGCCGTACACGTGCATTTGCCAATCCATCGACGTTAGAGAGGTAAAGTTGTGCTCTTGCCCCTGACCGACCCTCACCCAGGGCAATCGATCGCCGCCGCGCAACCTCCCCGCCTCGCCGCGGCTCAGGGGACTGTCACGGTAGTTCACCCCAATTTGCGAGACCGTGCGGAACGCCAATCTGCGCATTGCCGGGAGACGGAACAAACCGGGCGCGATGGCCGGAACGGCCTTGGTGCGCACAAAGCGGGCGAACGCGCTGCCGCTAATGACCGCGGTGAAGGCACGATCCGTGGTCGCCACCAGTCGTTGTGCAAACGCAATCCGCTCGGGCTCGTAGCTGTCGAGCAGCGCGGCACTGCGCGGCTCTTTCAGCGCCGCGGCAAGTTTCCAAGCCAGATTGACAGCATCGCCGATGCCGGTATTCATGCCTTGCCCGCCGACCGGGCTATGAATATGCGCGGCGTCGCCCAGCAGAAACGCACGTCCCTTGCGAAATTGCAGGGCGACGCGATGATGAACACGGTACGTCGAGAACCAATTGACGTTGCTCACTTCGACCTTGAGATTGTGAATGGCGCGGCCCCTTACGTCTTCAAAGCGAAGATGCTCGTGGTCCTTTGCCGCGTCATCGCGTATCGAACCAATCAGCCGCGCTCTGCCGTTTTGTTGCAGCGGAAACACTGCGAGAAAGTCAGCATCATCGAGGTCGACGTGCAATTCGCCGTTCATCGGCGGCCCAGCGGCGTCGACATCCGCCACGTAAAACAAATGGTCGTAGGTTCCCCCGGGGAATCCCGCGCCAAGCACCTCTCTTACGCGCGAGCGTGCGCCATCGCAGCCGGCAATATAGGCATAGCTGCCGGTTTCCTCGGCTCCTGCTTTTCGCAATGTTGCGCGGATCGCGCCGCCCAGGTCCTCGAAAGCAGCCAATTCGACTTGGCGTTCAATTTCTATGCCGAGCGCGCCGAGGCGCGCGATCAGCAGCGCTTCATGTTCGTCCTGCGGGAAAATAACGGGGAATGGAAAGGGCGTGAGGCCCTGTCCCAAATTCTCGAGCGGGATGCGGGCGGCTGGCTTGGATTTAACCCAGAGATTAACCGCTGGGACTTTATGGCCGCGCTCCACCACGGCTTGGGCGAGTCCGATTTGCTGATAGAACTCAAGCGTTCTCCCTTGAACGGCCAAGGCCCGAGAGGTCGTGCCGGAGGCGGCGAGTTTATCGATGATTCTCACGCGCACACCGAATTTGTTGAGCCAAAGCGCCAGCACCAAGCCCGTTGGACCTGCGCCAACGATGAGTACATCGGCTTGATTGGCGTTTTCGATCTAGCTCACTCTGGAGAATCGCAGAGCTGCGCGAGATTTCGCTTTGGCGGCTTCTTCTTCCCTATTTCTCGCCGGCGCGTTGGTTTGCAGCGAGGCGAGGAGTCTGCGTGACGCGGCTTCGATCTCATCGATGGCGCCGAGAAATACGGCCTCGTTGGCTTTGGACGGGCTGTGAAACCCGCTCACCTTGCGTACGAATTGCAGAGAGGCCGCACGAATTTCCTCATCCGTTACCGGGGGTTCAAAGTTGAACAGCGTTCTGATGTTCCTGCACATGGCAGCGGAAATGATCCGCGCCGGCCGCTTTGTTTGTCAAGAACCGAGCATTCCCGGATTCATGCCTCCAGGATTACCTCCAGCAGTCCGAAAATGTTTGCGGCGACGGACAAGGTCCCGATCACGATCACTTTCATTTGGGCGTGCCCCAGGTCGTAAATCGTCTCTACGCGAAGCGCGGAGCCGTCGTCGCGCGGCTTCTTTACGGCGTCACGAAGATGATCGGTGACTCGGCGCGCCGTGCCTTCACTGACAGCATCGACTTGCACGACGCTTGAGACCTCGGCGTGCCGATGACGCGCAATCGCGCTGCGGGGACCGCTCGGCCCGGTGATCGACTCAAGATCTTCTCGTGCAACGCGGTACTGCTTGCCGATTCGAACGGCCTTCAGGCGGCCGCTGCGCACATAGCTGCGCACAGTTCTCACGTGCAGTCCAAGCTGGTCCGCGACCTGGTCAAGCGAGTACATTCGGGGTTCATTATTTGGAGGCATCAAAAGTACCTTAAAATTACCTATCTGCATCGATTATACAGGCAGATAGATGCATCGAGGTAACGATATGGAGGCGCTCGCCAGAAACCCGAATAACAATTAGGCTGGTCGGACGACGCGCCGAGGACGAATTTTGTACCTTCCTGCCCATTTCAATGAAACCCGCACCGATGTGATGCGCGCGCTGATGCGAGCGCATCCCCTGAGCACCCTCGTGACCCAGCGCGATTCAGGGCTGGTCGCCAACCATCTACCGGTGCAGACGCTCGACGAACCGGGGCCGCTCGGGTGCGTTCGCGGTCACGTCGCGCGCGCCAATCCGCTGTGGCGGGAGTATCGCGCCGACTCGCAGGCGCTGGCGATTTTTCAAGGACCGCAGGTTTATATTTCGCCTTCGTTCTATCCCTCCAAGGCAAAGACCGGCGAGGTCGTGCCGACGTGGAACTACGTTGTCGTGCACGCTAGCGGTACGTTGCGATTTATCGAGGATCGGGACTGGCTGCGGGGCTTCGTTGCGGGATTGACCGCGACACACGAAGCGCCGCGTTCCGTGCCGTGGAAAATTGACGACGCGCCTGCGCCATACATCGACAAGATGTTGAGCTTGATTGTCGGATTCGAATTCTCGATCACCGACCTAAGCGGCAAATGGAAAGTTAGTCAAAACCGACCGCAAGCAGATCGAGCGGGCGTGATTGGCAATTTGCGGAACGCGGACGATGCGGACTCGAATGAAATTGCGGAGATGCTGGCGGCCGTCGATCCCGGACCGGAATCGCCAATCGCCCGATGAAATGGTCCGTACTCGATCAGTCTCCCGCGTCTGCGGGAAGCACACAGGACGTCGCGATCCGCGAATCCATCGCGCTCGCGCGGAATTGCGATGCGTTGGGCTATGAGCGCTACTGGGTCTCGGAACATCACAACAGCGCCAGCATCGTCGGCACGGCACCCGAGATTCTGATTTCGGCAGTGGCCGCGACAACGCGGCGAATTCGCGTCGGCAGTGCAGGGGTCATGCTGCCGCATTATTCCGCGCTTAAAGTAGCCGAACAGTTCCGGGTGCTCGAGGCCATCGCTCCCGGCCGCATCGATCTCGGCGTCGGCCGCGCACCTGGATCCGACGGGCTGACCGCGCACGCGCTCAACCCGCATTCGCACGGCGCCGAGGAATTTCCGCGGCAGGTGCAGGAATTGCAACATTGGGTTTCAGGCATAGCGCTTCCGGCGGGGCATCCGTATCGAAATATCATGGCGCTTCCCACCGGCAGCAGCAGCCCGCAATTATGGATTCTCGGAAGCTCGGACTACGGCGCGCAACTCGCCGCACATTTTGGACTTCCGTACGCGTATGCCTATTTTTTCACCGAAGGTGCGGGGGTCGAAGAGGCGTTAAGTCTATATCGCAGAAACTATCGGCCCACCGAGCGCTATCCGCACCCGCAGGCAACCATTTGCGTCTGGGCGCTGGCCGCCGAAACGGAAGCTGAGGCACGGCGTCTCTTGATGACCCGAGAATATTGGCGCGCGGGCTTTGACAAGGGCTTAAGGCTGCCGTTGGAATCCCCGGAGCACGCGGCCGCCTATCCGTACAGCGACGCGGAACGCGCGATGATCGACAAGCTTCGCGCCAAGGCTCTGGTGGGAGACGCCTCCCAAGTCGCCGACAAGCTGCATGCATTGGCGCGTAGACTTGAGCTGGATGAGATCGTGATCAATACCTGGACCTTCGAGGCGGCGGCGCGGCGACATTCGTACGAGCTATTGGCCGACGCATTCGGCTTAGTCTCAGCACCAAGCGAAGCCACATGAGCACACTCCAACCCTTGCAGGTTATACGAACATCAAGGCTCGACTTGCGCGAACTCGACTTCAACGATGCCGACTTCATTCTGCGTTTGTTGAACGAGGAGGGATTCATCCGTTTCATCGGCGACAAAGGAGTCAGAACCCTCGCGGATGCGCGTGACTACATCCTGCAAGGACCGATGGACAGCTATGCGCGCAACGGCTTCGGCTTGTATGCCGCGTGTTTGCGCGACGCGACGCCGATCGGAATTTGCGGCTTGGTCAAGCGCGAAGGACTAAACGACCCGGACGTGGGATTTGCGTTTCTTTCCCGATACTGGTCCTTGGGATATGCCGTCGAATCTGCTGCAGCGGTTCTCGCCTACGCTCAGGACGTTCTGGGTCTCAAGCGTGTTGTCGCCATCACCTCGCCCGACAATTGGTCCTCGATCGGGGTGTTGGAGAAAATCGGACTGAGGTACGAGCGCATGATCCGCCTGGTTGATCACAGCCCCGAACTCAAGCTTTTCGCTTGCTAAAACGCTTCGGTTACCAAATTGCAACTTAGCGGAGACCTTTATGCATCCTTTCCCGCATCACTACACCGTCCAGGCTTCCGTCCGTCCGGACGGCGATGTGCCGCTGTCAACGGAGGGTGTTCGAATCATCGAATCCTCGCCGCCCAAGGAATTTGATGGCCCGGGCAATCAGTGGTCGCCCGAAGGATTGCTCACCGCATCCGTGGCGGACTGCTTTGTCTTGAGCTTCAGGGCCATTGCGACCGCATCGAAATTCTCCTGGAATCGCCTGGAGGCGCGAACGCAGGGAACATTGGACCGGGTCGAAGGGAAGATGCGCTTCACGCGCTTCGACACCCACGCGAAGCTGCACGTTGCAGCCGGTGCCGATGTCGAGCGCGCCAAGAAGCTCTTGGAAAAAGCCGAGAGTACCTGTCTGGTCGCCAATTCGCTCAACAGCGAGCGGCACCTGACCTTGGAAGTGGTGACGGGCTGAATTAACGCGCCCACGTCATGGATTCCATTATCGCCGCCTCTGCCCGCGCCCTGGCCGCCGGCGATGCGCTGGGAGCCCTAAAGCGGGTCGCCTTGCGCAACGACCCGTCCGCGCTGGCCCTGCGCGGGATCGCCATGGCGCAGCTCGGCGAGCATCCGCGCGCCCGCGCGCTCCTGCGGCAAGCCGCGCGCGGCTTCGGCGCCCACGAGGAGCTGGCGCGTGCGCGCTGCGTCGTCGCCGAGGCCGAGGTGGCACTGGCCATGCGCGAGCTAGGCGCCGCCCCGCGCTCCTTGTCTGCCGCGGCGGCCACGCTGGAGGCGCGCGGCGATCGGGCCAATGCCCTGCATGCGCGGCTGATTGCGGTACGCCGACTCTTGTTGCTCGGGCGCATTCACGAGGCCGAGATCGCGCTGGCAAAGCTCGATGCGCGCGGCCTGCCGCCATCTCTGGCGGCGGTCGCCGAATTGACGGCGGCTGAGCTGGCCCTGCGCTCGCTGCGTATCGGCCCTGCTCAGGCTGCGCTCGCCCGAGCGCACGAGGCGGCCGATCGTGCAGGCGTGCCGGCGCTCCAAGCGGAGGCTGCCGAGGCGAGGGCGGCGCTCGCTCGACCCGCCGCTCGGCGCCTCTTCGCCGGCGGCGAACAGGCGCTGCGCCTCGATGAGGTCGCGGCGCTCCTCGACTCGGGCGCGCTGGTCGTCGACGCCTGCCGTCGCGGGCTGCGATGCGGTCCCACCTGGCGCCCGCTGATCCACCGGCCGGTATTGTTTGCATTGGCGCGCGCCCTTGCCGAGGCCTGGCCTGACGATGTCGACCGGCATGCGTTGATCGCGCGCGCGTTTGGTGCGCGGCGGTCGAATGAGTCGCATCGAGCGCGCCTGCGAGTCGAGATCGGCCGATTGCGTTCGCTCATCATCACGCTGGCGCACATCGAGGCCACCCCGCGAGGCTTCGTCATCAGGCCGCGCGGCGCGGGCACCGTCGTGCTGGCCCCGCCGATCGACGGCGATCAGGCGTCGTTGCTGGCGCTGCTTTCCGATGGCGAGGCTTGGTCAACGTCGGCGCTGGCGCTTGCGCTGGAGGCCAGCCAGCGCACGGTACAGCGCGCACTGGTCGAGCTCGAGACCGGCGGACAGGTGCGTTCGATTGGGCGGGCGCGGGCGCGTCGCTGGCTGTCGCCGCCGCTGACGTCAATCACGACAATCTTGTTACTCCCCACTGCGCTCCCGTTTGAATAGAGTTCTCTTGCGGCGCCAATCGGAGGCGCGTTACAGGAGGCTGAGGCCATGACCACCAAAACCCGCAAAAAAAACAGACCCCCGGCACCGGCGCGTGCGGCCGAGATTGTGCGCGAGTACGGGCCCTTCGACGGCAACGGGATTGGCGGCGTCACCCACGACGGCCGCCGCGTCTGGGCCGCCACTGGAGCCCGGCTGGTTGCCTTCGATCCCAAGAGCGGCAAGACCACGCGCACGCTCGAGCGCGCCTGCGACGCGGGCACCGCCTTCGACGGCACGTACCTCTATCAGATAGCCGAGGCGCGAATCGACAAGATCGATCCCGCCACCGGCGACGTGGTGGCCTCGATCCCTGCGCCCGGCGGCGGGCGCGACTCGGGGCTGGCCTGGGCCGAGGGCAGTTTGTGGGTTGGGCAGTATCGCGATCGCAAGATCCACCAGATTGATCCCGAAACCGGCATCGTCAAGCGAACCATCGAATCCAACCGCTTCGTCACGGGTGTCACCTGGGTGGACGGCGAGCTGTGGCACGGTACCTGGGAAGGCGAGGAGAGCGACATCCGTCGGATCGATCCGGAGACGGGCGACGTGCTCGAACGGCTCGAAATGCCGCGCGATACCATGGTCAGCGGGCTCGAATCCGACGGGGCAGACCTGTTTTATTGCGGCGGTGGCTCCAGCGGCAAGGTTCGTGCAGTACGACGTCCTGCGGGCCGGGATTGAAGGAATTCGGGCACGACAAAAAATAAGGGCCCTTTTCCAGGGCCCTCATGCCATTGCGTGGTGAGCAGCGTCGCTGCGATCAATCATCCATCAAGAAGCTGCGCAGCTGCTCGCTGCGGCTGGGATGACGCAGCTTGCGCAGCGCCTTAGCTTCTATTTGGCGGATTCGCTCGCGCGTGACGTCGAACTGCTTGCCAACCTCTTCGAGGGTGTGATCGGTGTTCATGTCGATACCGAAGCGCATGCGCAAGACTTTGGCTTCCCGCGGGGTCAGTTGTGCCAATACCGAATGGGTCGTTTCGCGCAGGCTTTCCGTGGTCGCCGAGTCGATCGGCGAGGACACGGAGGTGTCCTCGATGAAATCGCCCAGGTGCGAATCCTCATCATCGCCGATGGGGGTCTCCATGGAAATCGGTTCCTTGGCGATCTTCAGCACCTTGCGAACCTTGTCCTCCGGCATTTCCATGCGCACGGCGAGCTCTTCGGGCGTCGGCTCACGCCCCATTTCCTGCAGCATTTGCCGGGAAATGCGGTTCAGCTTGTTGATGGTCTCGATCATGTGCACGGGAATGCGGATGGTGCGCGCCTGATCGGCAATGGAACGGGTGATCGCCTGCCGGATCCACCACGTCGCATAAGTCGAGAACTTGTAGCCGCGTCGATATTCGAACTTGTCGACGGCCTTCATCAGGCCGATGTTGCCTTCCTGAATCAGGTCGAGGAACTGCAGGCCGCGATTGGTATATTTCTTGGCGATCGAAATCACCAAGCGCAGGTTTGCTTCGACCATCTCTTTCTTCGCGCGCCGCGCCTTCGCTTCGCCGATGGAAACCTCGCGATTGATTTCCTTGATCTCATTGATGAGGACGTGGAACAGGCCTTCCAGATCCTTGAGCTTGTTCTGGCGCCGCTCGATCTCATCCTTGAACTTGGCGAGCGGTCCGGAATAGCGCTTCTTCGCCTTGATGTGCTTGTCGAGCCAGCGCGTGCTGGTTTCGTTCTTCGGAAAGGTTGAAATGAAATCCTTGCGCGGCATGCCGGCCTGCTTGATGCAGAGGAACATGATTTCCTTTTCGAGCAGCCTCACTTCGGTTACATGCTGGCGCAGATTATCGATCAACTGATCGAACATCTTGGGCGAGAGCTTCAGCTCCATCAATTCGCCGCAGATCTTCTTGCGAATCTTCAAGGTCTTCGGATCCTTCGATCCGAGCTTGTCGAGTGCATTCAAGAATTGATGATGCACCTTCGCGATCGAGCTGAAGCGCTTCGCGGCCTCCTCCGGGTCTGGTCCGGTATCGATAGCTTCTTCGTCCTCGTCGCCCTCGGTTTCGTCGTCGTCGTTGGCGGCTTCTTCGCGCTCCAGCGCCATCATTTTCGGATTCTGCGGCTGCGCGATTTCGTCCGGTGCATTCGGATCGACGAAGCCGACGATGACATCGACGAGGCGCATCTGCCCGGCCTTGACGGTTTCGTAATGCCGCAGCAGCAAGTCGTACGTGCCCGGGTAGCTGCCGAGCGCAATCTTTACAGCTTCGAGGCCTTCTTCGATGCGCTTGGCGATGCGAATTTCACCTTCGCGAGTCAGCAACTCGACCGTGCCCATTTCGCGCATATACATGCGCACGGGATCCGTGGTGCGGCCGAATTCGGCGTCCAGGTTGGCGAGTGCCGCGGTCGCCTCCTCAACCGCCTCTTCATCGGGAGCCGCCGTGGCGTCGGTCAGCAGCAACGATTCGGCATCCGGTGCTTTTTCGTACACCGGAATACCCATGTCGTTAATCATGTTGACGATATCTTCGATCTGCTCCGGATCGACGATTTCGCTCGGTAGGTGATCGTTGACTTCAGCGTAGGTGAGGTAGCCCTGTTCCTTGCCGCGCGCGATCAATAATTTCAGTTGTGACTGACGTTCGTCCGCGATTTGAGTCGCTGTGCCTGCTGGCGCTTTTTTGATCAAAGTGGACGCCTCATTTGGAGTCTGGACATTTTAAAATGCAAGCCGAGCAGTATACGATTTTGGCCATTCCGTAGCCAGGTATTGCTTGGCAGTTAGGAGGGCGCCCGGGAGCGGCCCTTTGTCTTCAGAAGACTGCTTAATTCGGCCTTTTCATCGTAATTCAAGCCTAATTCCTCCGCTTTTTTCAACAATTCGTCCATTCGGCGCCCCGGTCCGTACTCCTCAAGCAGCTTTTCGACCGCCATTTTCAGTTCCTTAGCCGCCCCGGCCGTATCGGCGACCAATGGGTCTTGCATGGCCAGTTCGGTCAGCCGCTCGTGCTCGGGGCGGTCCCGCCAGCGTTCCAGGAGCATCGCGGTGCTGGGCGATGCGGCTGTTGCGGCTTGCTCGAGCAGCTCCTTGAGCACGGAAACACCGGGTTTATCGATGCTGCTCAGCAGATAGGGTTCCAGGATGGCGCCCGCAGCCGCAGGATGGTGCAGTACCAGCGCAATGGCCTGGGTCAGCAAATTACCGCGCCCGACACTCATCCGACCGTGGTGCCGGACCCGTAGTTCCGAGGTGTTTGCGGTCCGCTTGGCGTCGCCGTCAGCGAAGAATTCCTTGAGCTTATTGGCCGGCATGCCTACCCGGGAGGCAAGCCGGTCAGCCAGCATTTCCCTGTAAATGCCCTGCGGCATGCGCGCAAACAGAGGTCCTGCCAGCGCCTTTAACTTTGCGCGCCCGTCAACGTGATCCAGATCAACTTCCGAGACCAATTGCCGCACCAAGTATTCGGACAGCGGCAGCGCCTCCTTCATGCGATTCTCGAAGGCTTCCGGGCCTTCCGCGGCGATCAAGGTGTCCGGATCATGCCCCTCCGGCAAAAACATGAATTTCAATTCCCGTCCGTCCTGCGCCAGGGGCAGCGCGTTCTCCAGCGCCCGCCACGCCGCCTTGAGCCCTGCACTATCGCCATCGAAACAGAACACCACTTCGTGGGTCTGGCGAAAAATCTTGTTAAGGTGTTCCTGCGTGGTCGCCGTGCCCAACGTGGCGACGGCATAAGTAATTCCAGCCTGATGCAGCCGAACCACGTCCATGTAGCCCTCGACAATCAAGAGCCGCTTGAAATCCGCGCGTGCCTGCCGCGCTTCATACAGCCCGTACAGCTCGCGGCCCTTGTGAAACAACGGGGTTTCGGGCGAATTCATGTACTTGGGCTCGCCTTGATCGATCACACGCCCGCCGAAGCCGATGACCCGGCCGCGCGAATCGCGAATCGGGAACATCAGCCGGTCGCGAAATCGATCGTAAAAACCGCTGCTTTTTTCACCGCTGCGCTCGAGAATGAGGCCGATCTGCAGCAGCCGGCGCCGATCGTCGTCTTGAGTCCCAAAACGCTTGACCAGCGCCTCCCATGCGTTCGTGGCGTAGCCCAAGCTGAATTTGGCGCAGGTTTTCGCATCGATGCCGCGGCGCTCGACGTAGTCTTTGGCGCGCTCGTTGTCGGCCAAATTTTGCTCGAAAAACCGCGCCGCGCGCAGCATGAGTTCATGCAGATCGGCGGTGCCCGGTTCGCGCTGTACTTGCGCCTCGCGCGGCAATTCGAGCCCCGCGCGCTGCGCCAGATCCGCCACGGCCTCGAGAAATTCCATCTTTTCGTACTGCATGAGAAAGCCGATCACGGTGCCGTGCGCACCGCAGCCGAAGCAGTGGTAAAACTGCTTCTCGGCGCTCACCGAAAATGACGGGGATTTCTCGTTGTGAAACGGACAACAGGCTTTGTATTCGCGGCCGGCTTTTTTTAGCGGTACGCGCGCGCTGATGATCTCCACGATATCCGAGCGCGATACGAGTTCGTCGAGAAACGAGTCTGGAATTCGGCCGGCCATGGACCGCCCCCCACGTGGAATGCCCGGGCAGGCTCCTAGGTTACCCGCCGAGCTTGGCTTTGATCTTCGCCCCGACCGCGCCCATGTCGGCGCGCCCCTGCGCCTTGGCCTTGATCATGCCCATGACCTTGCCCATATCCTTGATGCTCGTCGCGCCGGTGGCGGCAACGGCATCGTTGATCAGAGCGTCGAGCTCCGCGGCGCTCAACTGCGAGGGCATATATCCCTGCAGGAGGGTGATTTCCGCTGATTCCTTGTCGACCAGATCCTGGCGATTACCGGCCTTGAACTGCTCCAGCGACTCCTTGCGCTGTTTGATCATTTTCTCGAGCACGCTCAAAACTTGAGCATCGTCCAGCACGATGCGTTCGTCGACTTCACGCTGCTTGATGGCGGAAGTGATCATGCGAATCACGCCCAGCCGCTCCTTTTCGCCGGAGCGCATCGCCGCCTTCATATCGTCTGTAATTCGCTCTTTGAGAGTGCCCAAACCGCGGCCAATTCCCTAGTAGCTGGGCCGCGACGGAGCAGCCGGCGGCGGACTGGCGGGTTGCTGTCCGGTGCCGCGCATGTTCTCGCGCGAGAGGCGCTTTAAGTGCCGTTTCACCGCGGCGGCCTTTTTTCGCTTACGTTCTTGGGTCGGCTTCTCGTAGAATTCACGGCGCCGCAGCTCGGTGAGGACGCCCGCCTTTTCACAGGCACGCTTGAAGCGACGCAGGGCGGCATCAAAATATTCATTCTCACGAACGCGAACGCTGGGCATTCAAACCTCAATTGGTGGCACGGTCGCTCAAGAAGGCGACAGGGGGGCGCATTCTAAAGTGCGCCCCCGGAAAAGGCAAAATATGCGTGTTTTAGGCATTGAGAGTTCCTGCGATGAGACCGCGGTCGCGGTTTACGACGAAGCGCGCGGCCTTTTGTCGCATCGGCTTCACAGCCAGGTGGCGATGCACCAAGCCTACGGCGGGGTGGTGCCGGAACTAGCCTCGCGGGATCACGTCCGCCGTCTTTTGCCCCTCGTCAGAGAGGCGCTGGCGGAGGCCCGCTCGGACCGAGCATCAATTGACGCTATCGCCTATACGGCAGGACCTGGGTTGATCGGTGCCCTGCTCGTCGGCGAGGGGTTTGCCGCCGCCTTGGGGGAGGCTTGGGATAAGCCTGCGCTGGGTATTCACCACTTGGAAGGCCATCTCTTGGCGCCCCTGCTGGAGCCCAAGCCGCCCGCCTTCCCGTTCCTCGCCTTGCTGGTCTCCGGCGGCCACACCCAGTTGGTGGATGTCGCGGCGTTGGGCCGTTACCGAATCATCGGCGAGACCCTGGACGATGCCGCGGGGGAGGCCTTCGACAAGACTGCCAAACTGCTCGGGCTTCCCTATCCGGGAGGTGCCGCGCTGGCCTCGCTCGCCGAAAGTGGCCGCAGCGGTGAATTCACCTTCCCAAGACCCATGCTGGACCGGCCCGGCCTTGACTTCAGTTTCAGTGGCCTAAAAACCGCGGCCCTAGTAGCCTTGCGCGGCCGCGAATTGAACGACTCGGTGCGCGCCGATGTGGCGCGCGGCTTCGAGGAAGCCGTGGTCGAGACGTTGTCTGAAAAGTGCCGGCGCGCGCTGACGCAAACCGGTCATCAGCGCCTGGTTGTCGCCGGCGGCGTGGGCGCGAATCGCCGCTTGCGCGAACGGCTCGCAGCGGTCGCACGGGGGTTGAACGCCGAACTCTATTTCCCGCGCACGGAATTCTGCACGGACAATGGCGCCATGATTGCCCTGGCAGGCTGCCTGCGGCTTGCCGCAGGCATGCGTGCGGGGTTGGGCATGAACGCGCGGGCCAACTGGGAACTCGGAGCCATAGGGGATTGAATCGTTCGATGGACAAGATTTTCATTCATGCGCTCAAGACCGAGACCATCGTCGGTATTTTCGACTGGGAGCGGCAGGTCAAGCAGACGGTAGTCATGGACGTCGAATTCAGCGCGGATATTCGCAAAGCCGCGCTGTCCGATTCCATCGACGACACCCTGAATTACAAGCGGGTTGCAAAACGCGTGCTCGCCTTCGTCGACGAGTCCAGCTTTCATTTGGTGGAAACGCTCGCGGAGCACGTCGCCATGCTCATACTGGAAGAATTCGGCGTGAGCTGGGTGCGGATCTCATTGAGCAAGCCCGGCGCCATTCGCAGCTCGCGCGACGTCGGCGTTGTGTTGGAGCGCGTACTCTCGGATTTGGAAACGTGGCGTGTTCGAAGTGCGGCCGCAAAACCCTAAATGCTGCGGCCGCCGTCAACCGCAATGATTTGCCCCGTGATGTACGGTGCATCCTTTGCCAGGAACAGCGCCGTGCGGGCGATGTCCTGCGGGGTGCCGTGGCGCTTGAGCGCCGTCTTGGCGATGATTTCGCGCTTTAGTTCACCGTCCATGTCGCCCTCCGGCCAGAGCACCGGTCCCGGGGCGATGCCGTTGACGCGAATTTCCGGACCCAACTCGCGCGCCAGTGAACGAGTCAGCATGGCAAGCCCGGCCTTTGCCGCGCTGTAAACCGGATGCGCCTTCAAGGGTCGCAGAGCATGAATGTCGATCATATTGATGATGAGCCCGCGTTGCGCCCTCAGACTCGGTGCGGCCGCCTGCGACAAGAACAGGGGCGCTTTCAGGTTGCTGCCTACAAGATCGTCCCACTGCGGCAGAGTGATCTGGCCCACGGGCGTCGGATAGAAGCTCGACGCATTGTTGATCAAAATATCCAGACGCCCAAATTCGAGCAGCGTCGCGGCGACCAATTTGTCCGGCGCGTCGGCGTTCAGGAGATGTGCGGCAAAGATTGCAGCGGAATGCGCCCGCGTTTGGTTGAATTCTTCCGCCAAGGCAATGGCCGCCGCCGCCGACGAGCGATAGTGAATCAGGATATTGGCGCCCGCCGCATGCAGAGCGCGCGCGATCTCGGCGCCCACACGACGTGCGCTGCCGGTGATCAAGACCACTTGATCGCGCAGCGCGAAATTGTCATTCATGACGACCATGCGCCGCAACGATACCCCAAGCGCTGCGGCGGCGCGAAGAAACGCAGCGGCGCGACGACCTGCGACGGCGCCACGACCTGCGACGGCGCGACGACCTGCGACGGCGCGACGACCTGCGACGGCGCGGAGACAGGCAACGGCGCGACATGATGTACCGCGACGCGGCTGCCGAGCACAGCGCACTGATGCGCGATCACTTGATGGCCCAAATCAATGCAGCGGGAGGCTGGCTGAGCTTCGAGCGCTTCATGGATCTCGCGCTGTATGCGCCGGGGTTGGGCTACTACAGCGGCGGCGCTCAAAAACTAGGACGCGACGGCGACTTCACGACGGCGCCGGAAGTCTCGCCGCTATTCGGCTCCTGCGTCGCCGTACAATGCGCCGAGGTTCTGCGGAGCTTAGGGCGCGGATCCGTTTTGGAAATTGGCGCCGGCAGTGGCCGCTTGGCAGCGGATGTCCTTGCGCGCCTCGAAACGCAGGCTCAGTTGCCCGAGCGCTATTGGATTCTCGAGATCAGCGCAGATCTTCGTCAGCGCCAGCGCGAGTATCTCAAGAAACGGCTGCCCCATTTGTTTGACCGCCTGCACTGGCTCGACCAGCCGCCCGAGGAGCCCTTCGAGGGGCTGGTTCTCGCGAACGAGGTACTGGACGCACTGCCAGTAACTCGCTTTCGCTGGCACGCGAATGCCGTGGAGGAGATGGGCGTCGCGATCCTGGAAAAGGAATTCGCTTGGGCGGCGCGCCGCGCGGACGCGGCGATGACGAAAATTTGCCGGGAACTCTCGGCGGCAAGCGGCGGCCGCGACGGCGGCGGTTGGGATGATGGCTATGTATCCGAATACTGCGCGCGCGTCGGGGCGTGGACCGCAGCAGTTACGCAATCGTTGCGCCGCGGGGCGGTGTTGTGGTTCGACTACGGGCTGCCGCGGGCGCAGTACTATTTGCCGGAGCGGCATGAGGGCACCTTGGTGTGCCACTTCCGGCATCGCCTCAGCAACGATCCCTTCGCGAATATCGGACTACAGGACATCACCGCCTGGGTGGACTTTACCCGCGTTGCCGAGGCGTCCCGCGAGGCCGGCTTTGAACTCGCCGGCTTTACGACGCAGGCGCATTTTCTGGCAGGCTTGCAGATTGATCAGGAGATGCGGCTTGCCGCGGGTGGCGATGAAAATCTATTTGCACGTCTCGCCAATCAAGGGCGGCAGCTGATGTTGCCCGGTGAAATGGGCGAGCGCTTCAAGGCCATGGCGTGGGTGCGGGGTCTCGACATGCCGCTGTCGGGCTTCGCGCTGTTGGACTTGCGGCATTCGCTTTGAGCATTGCGTCGGCTTCAAGTATTGAGCTTCGGGAGATCTAGATGCAGCCGAAAATTGCGGTATTGGACGATTACCAGGGCGTGGCACTCAAGATGGCGGACTGGTCCAAAGTCACCGCTCGCGCTCAAGTCGACGTGTTCGACGACCATTTGGCCGATGCGGAGGCAGTGGCGAAACGCTTGTATCCCTACGAAATCGTCTGCGTGATGCGTGAACGCACCCCGCTCGGCGCTGCGCTGATTGAACGATTGCCGAATCTGAGGCTCATCGCCTCCACCGGTCCGCGCAATGCGTCCATCGATCTAAAAGCCGCGGCCGCGCGCGGCATCGAGGTGGTGCACACCGGCTATTTCGGCAGCCCAACGGTTGAGTTGACCTGGGCCCTGATTCTGGCGAGCGCGCGCCACATCGTCGCCGAAGCCGCCGGGATGCGCAGCGGTGGCTGGCAACATTCCATCGGCGATGACCTCTCGGGCAAGACGCTGGGGGTGATTGGTCTCGGAAACCTAGGTTCCAAGGTAGCGAAGATAGGTCTGGCGTTCGGCATGGAGGTCCTTGCCTGGAGCCAAAATCTCACCGCCGAGAGAGCCGCCGCCGTCGGCGCCGCGCTCGTATCAAAAGAAGAACTGCTGCGGCAATCGGACATCGTCTCTTTGCACCTGGTATTGAGCGATCGCTCGCGCGGGCTCATCGGTGCCGATGAATTGTCGCTGATGAAGCCCAGCGCACGCTTGGTGAACACCTCGCGCGGGCCCATTGTGGTCGAATCAGCGCTCATCTCGGCGCTGAGAGCAGGCCGAATCGCCGGCGCCGCCATCGATGTCTACGATGTGGAACCCCTGCCTGCGAATCACCCGTACCGGAACATCGACAACCTGCTGGCGACGCCCCACATCGGCTATGTATCGCGCGGATTGTACGAGCGCTTCTACCGCGACACGGTGTCAAACATCCTGGCGTGGCTGGACGCGGGACATTAGCTCGGTGATGGCCTTGAGCCGGCGCTGGTGTATGCGCTCGGCAATCAACGGTCCCACCTGATCGGTGATGTCCTCGGGCGTGGGTTTGATCGTCGCGGCCGCGTCGCGCGCGGCCTGTAGATATTGCCGCTGCGGATAGGGAGTCTTTTCGAGCCCCAGACGGCCGCGCGAATCCGCCTCGCAAGCGAGGAGCGCTTGCGCAAAGCGCTGCGGGCGGCGGAAGGCGTCGGTCTTCTCCAGGATTCCCAAAATCGTATTCGGCCGCAGTTCAAATGCACGATGCACGTTGCCGTGATAGCGCGCCACGATGATGCTGAGCTCACGGTATTCGCTCGACAGCTTCAATCGATCGCACAGCGATTCGATGAGGGTCACGCTGCGTTCCTCGTGTCCCTTGTGGCCGGGCCATTCAGAATGCGGCGTTGCGGCCTTGCCGAGATCGTGTACCAGGGCCGCAAAACGGACTTTCGCATCCGCGCTCAGCAGCACCGCTTGGTCCAGCACCATCATAGTGTGCACACCGGTATCGATCTCCGGATGCCATTTCTCCGGCTGCGGCACGCCGAACAGGGCATTGATCTCCGGAAAGACGACCTTCAGGGCGCCGCACTCGCGCAGCACCTGGAAAAACACGCTGGCGCCGGCTTCGCGCAGGGCCTTTTCGGTTTCCTGCCAGACACGTTCCGCCACCAAGGAGTCAACCTCTCCTTGCTCGACCATCCGGCGCATCAGCGCCATGGTTTCGGGTGCGACCTGAAATCCCAGCGGTGCGAAGCGGGCGGCGAAGCGCGCGAGGCGGAGTACGCGCACCGGATCTTCGACGAACGCCGGCGATACGTGCCGCAGCACGCGCGTCTGCAAATCGCGCCGCCCGCCGTGCGGGTCGATGAAGGACCCATCGGCGGCCTGCGCAATGGCATTGATGGTCAGATCGCGGCGCGCAAGGTCCTCCTCCAGGGTAACTTCCGGTCCGAACTCGACCGCAAAGCCGCGGTATCCGGGACCAGTCTTCCGCTCACGGCGCGCCAGCGCATATTCCTCGCGCGAGTCGGGATGCAGGAACACCGGAAAGTCGCGGCCCACCTCGCGATAGTTCGTGCGCAACAATTCGTCTCGGGTGCTGCCGACGACCACCCAGTCGCGTTCCTTCACGGGCAACCCGAGCAGCGCGTCCCGAACGGCGCCGCCAACCAGATACACTTGCATGCGTGAATATTAACAGCATCGCGGTCCCAATCCGCGCGGCGCTGGCGATTGCGCTGATCGCTTCGCTGAGCGGCGGCTGCTACCTGCTGCAAAGCGCGGAAGGGCAGTTGGCGGTGATGTCCAAACGGCAACCCATCGACCGCGTGATTGAGATGCCCTCGACGCCGGCCAAGCTGCGCGCGCAACTCAAGTCGGTCAGGGCCATACGCGATTTCGCCAGCCACGAGTTGGGGCTCCCGGACAATGGCAGTTATCGCAAGTATGCGGATATCGGGCGTCCGTACGTTGTATGGAATGTGGTCGCTGCCCCGGAATTTTCCGTCGAACCGAAGAAGTGGTGTTTCCCGATCGTCGGCTGCGTCGCCTATCGAGGCTACTTCGTCGAGGGCAGGGCGCGGCGCTTTGCCGCCGGGTTGCACGCGCAAGGATTCGATGTGGCTGTCGGCGGCGTCGCGGCGTATTCCACGTTGGGACACTTCGACGATCCCATACTCAGCACAATGGTGAGCTGGAACGATGTGGAACTGGCATCGATCATCTTTCACGAGCTGACGCATCAGCTCCTGTACGTGCGTAATGACGCAGCCTTCAACGAGGCACTGGCAACAACTGTCGAGGAGGAGGGCGTGCGGCGCTGGCTTACGCAACAGGGCCGCGACAAGGATTTAGCGGATCACCTGTCGGAGCATGAACGCTACTTGGAAGTGATCGCACTGATGAGCAATACCCGCTCGCAGCTGCGCGTGCTGTATGAATCCGGGCTGCCGCCGCCGCTGATGCGCGAGCGCAAGCGCGAGGCGTACGCGACGCTGCGCGAATCCTATGCCGCCCTGCGCACGCAATGGGGCGGTCATGCGCCGTTCGATGCCTGGTTCGCGCACGACGTCAACAACGCCCACCTGGCATCGATCGCCACGTACTATGCGTGCGTGCCGGGCTTCGAACGGGAGTTGCAGGCACTAGGCGGGAACCTGCCTGCCTTCTACCGCCGCGTTCGAGAGTTGGCGAAACTTGATCAGCCGCGGCGCGATCTTCAGGTTTGCGGAACATCTGCGAGTCCTTAAAAGTTCACCATCGAGAATTGAATCGCCGCTACGATGGCGGACACGATGGTCACCGCGAGAAGGCCCTGTACCAGCCTTGCGACAAAGAATAAATCGTTCATGATATGTGCTCCGTTCAAGATTGATTCCACGGTGCCTAGGTTGTTCCTCGTGCCCATTCCGAACAAATTCAATACCTGAACGACTGTTAAGGGGAGCTTAAAAGTGCCATCCGCGTACGACCGATTGCCTTTGGGATCCTTGCGGGTATTCGAGGCGGTTGCCGCGCATTTGAGTTTCTCCGAAGCCGCCGAAGCGTTGAATGTGACGCCGGCCGCCGTCAGCCAGCAGATCAAGACGTTGGAAGCCTATATTCAGGTGCCGCTGTTTCGCCGCAACGGGCGGCGCGTGGAGATCACCGACGAGGGGCAGGAATTGTTGCCGGCCGTGAGGTCGGGATTGGAGAAGCTCGAGTCGGCGCTGCAGCAGATGAAGCATCACCGCCGCGCGGGGCCACTGCAAATCAGCCTGCTTTCCTCGTTCCTGCAAATCTGGCTGCTGCCGCGCATCCGCTCATTTCGCCGCAAATATCCCGACATCGAATTGCGCTTTCATACCTCGCGCGATCTGGTGGATTTCTCGCGCTCCGCGACTCACATCGCCATTCGCTTCGGCCGCGGAGATTATCCCAACACGCACAGCGAGAAATTGCTCGACGATTGGCTGGTGCCGGTCGCGAGCCCCGATCTCATCAAGCAGCACGGCATGATCGAGCGCGGCGCCTCGCTGAGCAAATACCCGCTGCTGGAGAGCGGCGATGAGCCGTGGCGTGTGTGGGCGCAGGCGGATGAGGAAGCCGAGTGGCATTCGAGAACGCCCAGCATCGAAGACTCCGCCGGCCTGCTGGCTGCGGCGGAGGAGGGATTGGGATATGCGCTGGGACGCTGGACGCTGGTGACGCGCTCCTTGCAGAAAGGCACGCTCAAGCTGGCCGGCACAGGCGCCGTGCCGTACGCTTCGGCCTACTATTTCGTGTGTCCGAAGAGTTTTCTTGCCCTTCCCAAGGTGGCGCAGTTTCGCGAATGGATCTTCGCCGCGGCAAAGGCCTTCCCGGGACCGCCCGGGCGAGATTCAGGCTGACTTGGCACGGCCCGCCGCGGCGCGATTCTGGCTGAGGCGAGCGTTGTCCTCTTGTGCGCCCAAGAACAGGCGCGCGGATGCCGCCATGGATTTGGGTTTGATGCCGAGCTTCGCGAAGCCGTCCTCACTGCAAACGCTGTCGACGGTTAGCGAATTGTAGTTGTCGCCGGAGAAAGGCCGGCCGGGAACGAAATTCATGACGAAGGCCTGCATGCGCCCCGCAAAATTCGGCAGACCGATGATCCAGCGTCGCCGGCCCGTCAGTTTCGCCACCAAGCCGACGATTTCCCTCAAGGTGTAGACCTGGGGGCCGCCGAGTTCATAGGTTTGACGGCTGCTTGCGGGTCCGCGCAGGCAACGCAGCAGCGCATCCACGACATCGTCCACCGATGCCGGTTGGAGGCGGGCATTGGGCCTCGCAAGGGGAAAGGCAAAGGGTATCGCAGCCAGCAGTCCTGCGAAGCGATTTAGAAAGGAATCGCCCGGCCCAAACATCACCGAGGGTTTGAGGATGGTCCAATCCAGCGCGGACTGATCGCGAATCAGCTTTTCTGCTTCGCCCTTGGTGCGCAGATAAAAGCTGGGGGCGTCGGGGGCCGCCTTCAACGAGGACACTTGCAGCAGCCGAGCGACACCCGCGGATCGAGCAGCCAGCAAGACGTGCTGGGTCAGTTCGACATGAGCGCGGCGGAAACCGGCCCCGCCGAACCCGCGCTCATTGAGGATGCCGATGAGATTGACCACAACGTCCTTGCCGCGGAACCGCTCGCTCAGCTGCGGCTCCTGATAGACATCGCAATTCTCCAGTGTGAGGCCGGGTAGCACCAGCAGGTGCTTATGCTGCTCGCGGTCACGCGACAGCACCGTGACTTCATGGCCGTCCTTGATCAAGCGGGCGACCAGCCGGGTGCCCAGGAATCCGGTGCCGCCGAGAACGACGATGGACAGGAGACGCATGCCTAGCGAACGGGTAGCAGGAGGGTATCGCTGCCGCGGCGAACTTTGAGAACCAGCACGGAGGCTCCTTTCACGGCTTCCCGGAACGACTTCATGTTTGTCACCGGTGTTCGGCCCACGCCCACGATGACATCGTTGGCACGAATTCCGGCCTGAGCCGCGGCGCTGGTCTCCTGCACTTTATTCACCAGAACTCCGCCGCCATCCGGCGCATCCGCCAGCTCGGCGCCGTCAAGACCCCGATTGATGTCCGCGGCGCTCGCCGATTCTACCTCCGCCCGTTCGGCGATCAAGGCGGTGACCTTGCGCGGTTTGCCGTCGCGCAGCAGACCTAGTTCGACCTTGTCTCCGACATGCAACATGCCGATGGCGTTGCGCAACTCGCCCGAGCTCTTCATGGTGACGCCGTTGAGCGAAGTAATGATGTCGCCGGTTTTGATGCCCGCGCGTTCCGCGGCCGATCCTTGCGCGACGCCGGCCACCAATGCGCCGGTCGTCTCGGTCAGGCCGAATTCCTTGGCGATGTCCGCGTTGACGCTGTAGAGCTGAACGCCGAGGACGCCGCGCTTCACCTGCCCATATTTGATGAGCTGGTCCATGACGCCCCGGACCATGTTGACCGGAATCGCGAAACCAATGCCGATGTTGCCGCCGGTGCGCGACAGGATGGCCGAATTGATGCCGACCAACTCGCCGCGCAGATTCACCAAGGCGCCGCCGGAGTTTCCGGGATTGATCGAGGCATCCGTCTGGATGAAATCCTCATAGCCGCCGGCTTCCGGGTTGATGCCGCTGCGTCCGAGCGCACTGACGATCCCGGCGGTGACGGTGTGTTGCAGGCCAAAGGGGTTGCCGATGGCGACCACGTAATCTCCGACCTCCAGCTTGGCCGAGTCACCGAGGGGCATGGCCACGAGATTCGGCTGTTTTGCCTGCAATACGGCGACATCGGCGCCTTCGTCGCTGCCGATGACTTTGGCGCTGAACGTGCGGTTGTCGAGCAGCGTGATGGTGATTTCGCTGGCGTTCTCGACGACGTGATGATTGGTGATGATGTAACCGTTTTTCGCGTCGACGATGACACCCGACCCTGCGCTTTGGAATTGCCGCTCACGGGGTTTCGAGTCCTGTGGAGCATCGAAAAATCGCCGGAAAAAGGGGTCATCCAGCAGCGGATTGTGGCCGGGCTGCTCCTTGATGGTGCCGCGTGTGGCAATGTTCACGACGGAAGGCGAGACGCGCTTGACCATGGGGGCCAGCGTGGGCATGGGAGCCGCATCCGCGGCGGGAACCGCGGCGACGGATGCCTGCCCGCTGATCGCAGCCGCTGCGAGCGCGGCCGCTGCAAACTTGAGACGCAGATTCATGCGCGGTCCTTCGGAGTCTTAAGGCCGGCGGGAAAAGCGAGGCCGGACTTGGCAGTCCGGCCCCCTCGCCAGTATCGATGCGATATTACACGGAAGGACGCGTCGGGCGGATCCCTTAGGCGGCTTCGACCGTGATCTTGTGCGGCTGCACCTGGGCCAGTTTGGGGATTGCGACTTCCAGCACACCATTGGCGACCTTGGCCTTGATGTTCTGTGCGTCCGCGCTCTCCGGCAAACTGAAGCGGCGCTGGAACTCGCCGCTGATGCGCTCGATGCGGCGGAAACCCTCGCGCGACTCCTTACGTGAATCCTCGCGCTGTCCGCGAATCGTCAGCACGCCCTGATCGGAGGTGATTTCCACCGCCTTTGGATCGACGCCGGGCAGATCCACATGCAGCACGAACTGATTGGCTTCCTCGTGGATATCCACGGGCGGCAACCACGCGCCCGAATCGGCAGCCGTAGTCAACGGCGCGCCAAATAAACGATCGACTTCTTTCTGGAGCCGGCTGACGAGTGCCCACGGCTCATAACGTACGACGGTCATGTCTTGAAACTCCTGAATAAGAGAATAAATATTGAGTGAATGTTTCCTGTAAATCGAAACTCACGCGCGTGAAGCGGAAATAGGGTCGGTGAGCCGCATTTCAACTCGCGTGAGCGCGCGGGCGCTCGCGTCGGTACGAAGGGTGATTTGGCAGGACGCCAAGCGCGGCAAAAAGTGTGACGCAGTTCAAAGTCAATGGAACATAATGTGGATAACGTGTGCAAACACAATATATTGCGATTTGCAGTTTTTCCTCTTGACCTCCGCCTGTAAAAAGGTAATCAGCTAATTTCTGCGGTCAATCCGCTAACATATTGATATATCAGTAGTTTTTTGACCGAAAATACTGCAAAAAAAGTCTTGACGATGATTGCCATCGCGCCGTACCCTCTCCGCTCAAACACAAGATGTTGTGTTCCGAACGGTCCGTCGAGTCCCATCAGTCTTTTGTTAAGTCACCGACGATTTTTTCCGCGAGAACACCGCCATTTGTGTTCAGTTTTTAGCTCGATAATTATAACGGAGCGGCGTGGATACCCATGAATACGGTGGTCAAAATACAGCCCAAAGATGTTGGCAGCATTCCTTATCAAGAGGCCTCCTTCGATATCTGGGATAAGAAGTACCGGCTGACCTCGAAGGATGGTTCGCCTGTCGATAAGTCGATGGACGATACTTACAAGCGTGTCGCGCGCGCGCTTGCGGATGTGGAAAGCGAGCCCGGCCGGGAACAGTGGTACGAGTCGTTTCTGTGGGCCTTGCGTCACGGCGCAATCCCTGCCGGCCGGGTGACCTCGAATGCCGGCGCGCTCGAGCACAAACCCGCGACCTCGACGATCAACTGCACGGTCTCGGGAACGATTCGCGACTCCATGGACGACATTCTCAAGAAAGTTCATGAAGCCGGGCTCACGCTCAAGGCCGGTTGCGGCATTGGGTATGAATTCTCGACATTGAGGCCGCGCGGCGCATATGTGTCGGGCGCCGGCGCCTACACGTCGGGCCCGCTGTCGTTCATGGATATCTACGACAAGATGTGTTTCACGGTGTCCTCGGCGGGCGGGCGGCGCGGCGCGCAAATGGGCACGTTCGATATCGGACATCCTGACGCATTGGAATTCATTCGCGCCAAGCGCGAGAACGGCCGCTTGCGGCAGTTCAATTTGTCGCTGCTGGTCACCGACGAATTCATGAAGGCGGTGAAGAACGACAGCGAATGGACGCTGGCATTTCCACTGGGCCTCCAGGAATTCGAGGCCGAAAGGCCCGATCTCACCGACAGCACGAAGTATGTATGGCGTGAGTGGCCCTATACGGAGGGCTATGTCGCGAACGACGAGGGTCTGGTCGCCTGCAAGATCTACAAGGTTTTGCCGGCACGGCGCGTGTGGGACGTGATCATGACCTCCACCTACGATTTTGCCGAACCGGGGTTCATCCTCATCGACAAGGTGAATGAGATGAACAACAACTGGTGGACGGAAAACGTCCGCGCCACCAACCCCTGCGGCGAGCAACCGTTGCCTGCCTACGGCTCTTGTCTATTGGGCTCGGTGAATCTCACCAAGTTCGTGGTCGACCCGTTCACGGACGATGCCCGCTTCGATTGGGACACCTATCGCAAGGTGGTGAAGGTCTTCACGCGCATGCTGGACAATGTGGTCGAGGTCAACGGCTTGCCGTTGGCGCAGCAACGCGACGAGATCATGCGCAAGCGCCGTCATGGCATGGGGTTCTTGGGATTGGGCTCGACCATCACCATGCTGTGCATGAAATACGGATCGAAGAAGTCGGTGGCCTTTACCCAGAATGTTTCGCGCGAGATGGCGGTCGCGGGTTGGGAAGCCGCTCTGGACCTGGCCAAGGAGAAGGGTCCTGCGCCGATCATGAACGAGGAGTTCACGGTCACGCGCGAGATGCTGCGCAAGCGTCCCGAGATGGTGAAGGACGGTTGGCGGGTCGGTGCACGGGTGGCTGGGCGGGTGCTGCACGCGCGCTACAGCCGCTATATGCAGCGCATCGCGGAAGCCTCGCCGGAGCTGGTCGATGAGCTCGCAGAAGTCGGTGCGCGCTTCACGCATCACACCTCGATTGCGCCCACGGGCACCATTTCCCTGTCGCTCGCCAACAATGCCTCCAACGGCATCGAGCCGTCCTTCGCGCATCACTATTTCCGCAACGTGCTGCGCGAGGGCAAGAAATCCAAGGAAAAGGTGGATGTATTTTCGTTCGAGCTATTGGCCTACCGCGAGCTTGTCAACTCGCGAGCCATGCCGAATTCGCAAGTTCCCGCCGAGAAGCTCCCGGACTACTTCATCGCGGCGGACGACATCGGACCCAAGGAGCACGTGGACATTCAGGCGGCGGCGCAGCTGTGGATCGACTCGTCGATTTCGAAAACCGCGAATGTGCCAACGGACTACAAGTACGAGGATTTCAAGAATATCTACATGTACGCCTATGATTCCGGTCTCAAGGGTTGTACGACCTTCCGCTTCAATCCGGAAGCCTTCCAAGGTGTCCTGGTCAAAGAGGACGACTTGAAGAACACGATTTACGTCTTCACCTTGGAGGATGGCACGGAAGTCGAAGCGCGCGGCGATCAGGAAATCGAATACGACGGTGAGATGCATACCGCCGCGAACCTGTTCGATGCGCTGAAAGAAGGCTACTACGGGAAGTTCTGATCATGGCTCATATCAAAATCGGCAAGAAGATCGCGAAGTACCGCGTGCAGAAGCCTGAGGCGAAGGACGCGCCTGCGCCCCAGCCCAAGGATGCGTTGAAAGCGCAAGACAACGTCATCTGGATGCACGAGAAGCTCGAGCGCCCCGAAGTCCTGATCGGCTCGACCTATAAGATAAAGACCCCGGTATCCGATCACGCGATGTACGTCACCATCAATGACATCGTCCTCAATGAGGGCACGCCGCACGAGCAGCGACGCCCCTTCGAGGTCTTCATCAATTCAAAGAACCTGGATCATTTCCAGTGGATCGTGGCGCTGACTCGGGTTATTTCCGCGGTGTTCCGCAAGGGCGGCGATACGACTTTCCTGGTCGACGAGCTCAAGGCGGTATTCGACCCCAAGGGCGGCTATTGGCAGCCGGGCGGCAAATTCATGCCTTCGACGATTGCCGAACTCGGCTATGTCATCGAGCGGCACCTGCAGTCGATCGGCCTGCTCAAGAAGCCCGAACTCGATGTCCATCAGCGAAAATTGGTCGAGGAAAAGCGCGCGGAATTCGAGGCGCGCACCAAACAGACCGATGCATTTTCAAAGTCGCACTTCCCGGAAGGCGCGCAGCTGTGCGCGAAGTGCAGCACCGCCGCGGTGGTCATGATGGATGGCTGCCATACCTGCTTGAATTGCGGCGATTCCAAATGCGGATGATCAGCGCGAAGTCCTAGGCCGCGCGTGACCTCCCCGGCGACCAAGAAGCAATACGACGTCATCGTCGTCGGCTCGGGCGCCGCGGGCGGACAGACCGCGTATACCTTGAGCATGGAAGGCGTCAAGGTGCTGATGCTGGAAGCGGGGCGCAACTACGTGCCCGAGCGCGAAACGCCCATGTTTCAAACCTCGGATCAAGCGCCTTTGCTGGGCGCCTCGACGCCGGAAAAAGCCTTCGGATTCCACGACGCCACGATCGACGGCGGCTGGACGGTCCCGGGAGAACCGTACGTGCAGTCGACCGACGATCCGCATGGACGCTTCGCCTGGTGGCGCTCGCGCATGCTCGGCGGCCGTACCAACCATTGGGGCCGCATCTCCCTGCGCAACGGGCCTTACGATTTCAAACCCCATACCCGGGACGGTTTGGGATTCGACTGGCCCATCTCCTATGAGGATGTGGCGCCTTACTACGACAAGGTGGAGCGGCTCATCGGCGTGTACGGTACCTCCGAGGGGCTGGAGAACACGCCGAATTCTTCGCCCGGTTGTCTTCTGCCGCCGCCCGCGCCGCTGGTCAGCGACTACCTGGTGCGGCAACGCGCGCGGCGCCTGGGCATCCCCATCGTACCGGGCCATCGCGCGGTGCTCACGCAGCAGCTCGATTTCAAGCGCTCGCCGGCGCTGCTGCATCCCGGCAATCTGAAGGCGCAAAAAATAATTGCGCAGCATATGCAGCAGCGCGCGGCCTGCATCTGGGCAACCGACTGCGGCCGCGGCTGCTCGATCCGCGCGAACTATCAGTCGACCACGGTGCATCTGCCGCCGGCGGTCGCCACGGGAAACCTCGACATCGTGTGCAACGCCATGGTCAGCCAGGTGGTGCTGGGCCGCAACGGGCTCGCCGCGGGCGTGAAGTTTTTCGACAAGGCCACGGGCGCGGAACATCAGGCGACTGCGCGGGTCGTCGTGCTCGCGGCAAGCGCCTGCGAGACGGCGCGAATTCTGCTCAATTCAAAGAGCGGGTTGTTTCCGAACGGGCTTGCCAATTCCAGCGGCAAGGTCGGACGCTACGTCATGGACACGGTGGGCGCCGACTTGAGCGGCCAGATCCCGCTGCTCGAATCGCTGCCGCCGCAAAATGAGGATGGCGCCAGCGGACATGCGTTTTATGCGCCCTGGTGGGGCTATCAGGATCAGCAGAACGGCAAGCTGAACTTCGCGCGCGGCTATCACATCGAATTCGGCGGCGGCCGGCGCATGCCGGGTGCCGGCACGCTGCGTGGGCTCGAACGTCTCACCGGCGGCAGCTATGGCAAGAAGCTCAAGGAGGACGCGCGTCGATACTATGGGTCGTTCGTGGGCTTCGCCGGGCGCGGCGAAATGATCCCGAACGAGAATTCCTACTGTGAGATCGATCCGCACGTGAAGGACAAGTGGGGCATCCCGGTGCTGCGTTTTCACTGGAAGTGGTCCGAGCATGAGACGCGCCAGGCCGCGCACATGCAGAAGACTTTTGCCGACATCGTGCAGGCCATGGGCGGACGCGTGTTGAGCAAAGTTGAAACCGATGGAGCCAATGCGATCGCTCCTGGGGGCTTCATCATCCACGAGGTCGGCGGTGCCATCATGGGCAAAGATCGCCAATCGTCGGTCACCAACGAATGGTGCCAGACCTGGGACGTCAAGAACTTGTTCTTGACCGATGGTGCGGTGTTCGCCTCCAATGCCGACAAGAATCCAACCCTGACCATCATGGCGCTGGCCTGGCGTGCGGCTGATCACATTGCCGATAGAATGCGGAGGAAGGAGTTGTGACGGACCGGCGAACGACAATCAAGTGGATGCTTAGCGTGGCGGCCACGATGCCGCTGCTGCATCAGCGCACGTGGAGCCAGGAGATTACCGCGCAACCCGCGGCGAGGGGGTATGGCACCGATCCGGATCTCACCAAGCTTTACCGTCCCGGCGATGTCTGGCCGCTGACGCTGTCCGCGGCGGAGCGGCGCACGGCGCAGGCGCTTTGCAACGTCATTCTGCCCGACGACGGCCGTTCACCCGACGCGACAAGCGTCGGCGCGGTGGACTTCATCGACGAATGGGTGAGCGCGCCGTATCCGCATCAGCTGCAAGATCGTCCCGTGGTACTGGAGGGCTTGGCCTGGATGGATGCCGAGGCGTTGTTGCGGTTCGAAAAGTACTTCGCGGAGCTCGACGAATCCCAGCAGCACGCGATCTGCGACGATATTTGCTACGAGCCCAACGCCAAACCGAAATTCGCGCGGGCCGGCGCGTTCTTTGCGCGCTACCGCGATCTGACCGTTGGCGCGTTTTATTCGACGCCGACCGGTTGGAAGGACATCGGCTACATCGGCAACGTTCCGCTGACCAAATTCGAAGGACCCCCGGCGGACCTGCTGCAAAAACTTGGGCTTGGGTCCTAGGTTCTAGTTACACATGAGCAGCAATATGAACCACCAGGCGCGGCTCGGCGTGGGATTCGTCGGCTCCGGCTTCAACGCGCGTTTCCATATGCAGGGTTTCCAGGCCGTACGCGACGCCGACGTGCGGGGCGTCTGGAGCCCGAATCTCGAGCACGCGAGCTCGGCCGCGGCGCTGGCACGCCATCTCGACATCGGCGTGGCCAAGGCACACGCGTCGATCCGCGATATGGTGGCAGACCCTGCAATCGATGCGCTGTGGCTCACCGGACCCAACCACATGCGGCTCGAGAACCTGGAAGAAATCGTCCACGCCTTGGAAGGCGGCGTGGGCACCCTGCGGGGCATTGCCTGCGAGAAGCCGCTGGCGCGAAACGTCACCGAAGCGAAGCGCATGCTGGAGCTGGTCAAGCGCAGCGGTGTCGCGCACGGCTATTTGGAAAATCAGGTATTCGCGCCGCAGATCGAGGCCGGCCGCTCGAGGATCTGGGCGCGCGGCGCGGCGACGACCGGCCGGCCCTATCTGGCGCGCGCCGCAGAGGAACACAGCGGACCGCATGCGCCGTGGTTCTGGCGCGGCGAGCTTCAAGGCGGCGGCGTGCTGAACGACATGATGTGCCATTCGGTCCTGCTCGTGCGTCACCTGCTGACCCAACCCGGTGCCGCGAGCTCGTCCGTGCGGCCGATCCGCATCACCGGCCACATCGCCAGCCTGAAATGGTCCAGGGGTCCGTATCCGGCGAAGCTCGCCGCCTTATATGGCCGTGAAGTCGATTACACAAAGCGGCCGTCGGAAGACTTTGCAAGCGTGAGCATCGAGTTTGCGACACCGGAAGGCCAGATCTTGATCGGCGAAGCCTCAACCTCCTGGAGCTTTGTGGGCGCCGGACTGCGCCTGTCGGCGGAGCTCCTGGGTCCGGAATATTCGATGTCGTGGAATACGCTCGACAGCGGGCTGAATCTGTTTTTTTCGCGCGAGGTCCGCGGCGCCACCGGCGAGGATCTGGTGGAGAAGCAAAATGCCGAGATGGGATCGATGCCGGTGGTGGCGGGCGAGGCGGCGGCCTACGGCTATGAAAGTGAAGACCGCCATTTCGTGCGGGCATTCCTCGGCAAGGAAGCAGCGCGGTTGACCTTCGATGACGGACTGGAGGTAGTATCGCTGCTGATGGCCGCTTACATGAGCGCCGAACAGGGCAAGACGCTGGATTATCCGCCGCCGGGCCTCGATGCATTCGTGCCCGCGGTGGCGCAAGGAAAGTGGAGATCGACATGAAGCATGGCGGGATGGTGGGCAGGCTGGCGCTGGTTGCCGGCGCATGGGTTTTGGCGGCGGGGGCGGGTACCGAAGTGAAAGCACAGGGGAGCGCGCCGGCGGCGCACTGGCACACCCTATTCGACGGCAAATTGCTCGATACCTTTCGCGGCTGGCGCGCCGAGGGCATGCCGGAGGGTTGGCATGTCGTCGATGGCACGCTCGCCAAGGAAGGCGACGTCGATGATCTGGTGACCAAAGAACAATTCGGCAACTTCGAGCTGGAGCTCGAATGGAAAATCGGCAAAGGCGGTAACAGCGGCGTTTTCTATCGCGCCACCCGTGAATACGACCACATTTACTGGAGCGGTCCGGAGTATCAACTGCTCGATGACGCCAACGCGGGCGACGGCCGCAGCCGGCTCACCGCAGCGGCGTCGGCATACGCCCTGTACGGTCCGCCCGCCGGCGTGGTCAAGCCGTTCGGCGAGTGGAATAAGACGCGTATCATCGTCAATGGCGATCACGTCGAGCATTGGCTGAACGGCCAGAAAGTGGTCGAATACGATTTCGGCAGTCCCGACTGGAAAGCCAAGGTCGCGGCGAGCAAGTTCGGGAAATATCCCAACTACGGCCTGGCAAAGCGCGGCTTCATCGGCATTCAGGGCGATCATCCCGGTTCCTTGGAATTGCGCCGCATACGCATCCGCGAGCTGCCATGACCCAGGCGCGTCTCGCGCTGATGATGTTCCTGGAGTACTTCATCTGGGGCGTGTGGTTCGTCACCATGGGCACCTACCTCGGGCAGACCCTGCACTTCACCGATTCGCACATCGGTCTTAGCTATGGCGCGACGGCGATCGGCGCGTTGGTCTCGCCCTTCTTCATCGGCATCGTCGCGGATCGCTGGTTTGCCAGCGAGAAGCTGCTGGCGGCATTGCATCTCGTCGGCGCCGTGCTGATGTGGATGGTGTCGCAGCAGACCTCTTTCGCGAGCTTTTATCCGCTGCTCATTCTTTACGCGCTGTGCTACATGCCGACGCTCTCCCTGACCAATTCCATCGCCTTCCACCATCTGAAGGACTCCAGCAGCTTTCCTTATGTGCGCGTGCTCGGCACCATCGGTTGGATCGCGGCGGGAATCCTGGTCGGCAAGAGCCTGCACGCCGATGCCCTGGTGCTGCCGATGCAAATCTCTGCCGGCGCATCGCTGTGCATGGCCGCGTTCGCGCTGCTGTTGCCGCACACGCCGCCGAAGGGAGCGCATGCGAAATTCAGCGTGCGTGACGCGCTGGGACTGGACGCGCTACAGCTGCTGAAGCAGCGCGATTTCCTGGTGTTCGTGATCGGCTCATTTCTGCTGTGCATTCCGCTGCAGTTCTACTACACCTTCGCCAATCCATTCTTGAACGAGATCAAGGTCCCTGAGGCTGCCTTCATCCAAACCTTCGGTCAGATGTCCGAGGTGTTTTTCATGCTGTTGCTGGCGTACCTACTGCGCCGCTTCGGCATCAAGGTGATCATGCTGGTGGGCATGCTGGCGTGGGCGCTGCGCTATTTTGCGTTTGCCAACGGCAACGCAGGGAGCGCCATGTGGCTGATCTATGCCGGCATCCTGCTGCACGGCGTGTGCTATGACTTCTTCTTTGTCGGCGGCCAGGTGTACACCGATCAGCGCGCCGGACCAACGATCCGAGCGGCAGCGCAAGGCTTGATCAATTTCGTCACCAATGGTTTGGGATACTTCGTGGGCGCCTTCGTCTCCGGCGCCATCGTGAACCGCTATGCCCTCCGCGACGGAAGCTGCAGCGATGCCGCGGCGGCCGCGCGTACCTGCCTTCAGGTGACGCACGACTGGCATGCGATTTGGCTGATTCCCGCCGCCGCCGCTCTCGTCATCTTCGTGCTGTTCGGCCTGGTTTTCAGGCCAGGCGCGGATCGCAAAAATACCGCCGCCGCGATCTAGCTCGGGAGCCGTCCTTGTGCCACGGGCTCCTAGGGGTTGGGCTTAGCTGCAGGCTCGCTCGACGGTGCGGCCGGTTTTGCCGCGGCCAACGCCTTGACGATGGCACCGAGCTGCGCGAGCGCCGCGGCGTCCTCGGCGCTCACCGGAGGATTCTTGCAGCGCGGATCGGTGCGTTGCAGGGCCCCGCTCATGGCGCGGGTGATGGGAATGCCATCGCAGCCGTGGTTGTTGTCGCAGACCAGGTCGAACTCCGGGCGCGCCTTGACGTGACAGGTGAAGCAGTTGCCGCCGAATCGATTATTGACGTCCTGAACGCCCCGAACGCGGATCGTCGAGCTCGTCGGCGAGATGTTCAGTTCAAAGAATTCCCAATCTCGAGTGGCGGTGTTGAACCCTTTCTCGCGTTTGACCATGACTTCGGTGGGCACGAGTTGCAGGACGGAGCCGACCGGATAGTCACCGGTCGCTGCCTGGGCCACCTTGACGGTGCCGCCCAGGTTGCCGGCCAGATTATCGACATAGAAATGCCGCACATGCGTCATCTCAGTGATGCACTTGAACGATGAGTCGCTGATGGGGACCGATGCGGGGGCGGCGGGCGCAGCGATGGCCGGCCCGATCAGCAATACGGTAGTGCCGACGCAGGCTTTGACAATGCGGGACGCGGACTGGATCGTCATCATGGGTAACTCCACTAGGCTTTTATTATCGAGACAGGGCCAATGCAGATATTACATACCCGTAAGCATCCCGACGCGCCCAATTGCGCGACAATGAAATATTGCAGACGCCGGCCGTCCTTCTGTGCTCGTCAAAGGTTGTTGATTTGCTTGAATTTAAATCGAAACTCACACTTAGGCTGGCGACGCTGGCGCTGCTCTTGGCGCCGTTCACCTGGTGCACGCCGGCGCATGCCGAAGCGTCCGAGATCTTCAACTACCCGGCCGAACTCGAGCCGGACGTACGCTTTTGGATTCGAGTTTATACCGAGGTCACCACTGAAGAGGGTTTGATCCACGACGACTGGTACCTCGGGTTGGTTTACGAAGTGTTGCGTTTTGACCCGGCCGATTCGCAACGGCAGCGCGAACGTATCGTCGAGCAGGCCAAGGCGCGCTACGCGCAATTGCTGCGGCGATTTGCCGCGGGCGACACCGACAATCTCACGGCGCATGAGCGCCGCATCCTGCATGCGTTCGGCGAAAAGACGACACCGGCGCAATTTCGCGAGGCCGTCGAGCGCATTCGATTTCAGCTCGGGCAGGCTGACCGTTTCCACGAAGGACTGATCCGGGCGCAAGCCTACGAAGCGGGCATTTCGAAGGTTCTCGCCGACCGCGGCGTACCCTCCGAAATCGGCGCGCTGCCGCACGTGGAATCGTCTTTCAATCCGGCGGCGTATTCTCGCGTCGGCGCGGCGGGCTTGTGGCAATTCATGCCTGGCACGGCGCGGCGCTACATGCGTGTGGATGGCGTGGTCGATCAGCGCCTGGATCCCTACAGCGCGACGGAGGCGGCCGCGAACCTGATGCTGTACAACTACCGCCTGCTCGGCAGCTGGCCATTGGCGGTGACCGCCTACAACCACGGTCCCGGCGGATTGCGCCGCGCTCAAGACGAGCTGGGGACGAACAACATCGCAGTCATTGTGAAGCGCTATCAGGGCGCCACATTTGGATTTGCATCGAGAAATTTTTACGTAGCATTTCTCGCGGCGCTCGAGGTAGATCGCAACGCTGAGAGATATTTTGGACCCCTCACGCATTTGCCGGACACCCAGAGCACCGTCGTGACGCTCCCGGACTACGTGCCCGTGGATGCGCTGGCGCGGGCGTTCAAGGCCGATCTGGGCGCGCTGCGGGTGTTGAATCCGGCGCTGCGGCCGCCGGTGTGGAATAAGACGCGCTTCGTGCCGCGCGGCTATGCGCTGCGGATACCCGGCTCGGCGCAGCCCGCCGAGATCACCGCTGCGTGGGCGCGCCTCGCACCGGCGGAACGCTATGTGGCGCAGAGGAATGACGGCGTGCACCGTGCGCGCCGCGGCGAGACCCTGGCGGGCATTGCCGCGGCCAGCGGCGTCACGCTAAATCACCTGCTCGCGGCGAATGGCCTGGCGACGTCGCGCGAGCTGACACGCGGCGAAGCCGTGCACATACCCATGCCGGCATCGCGCGCGGAGCCTTCCGCGCCGGCGGCTGCGGCAGCCGCGGCGCCGATCGCGCCGATCGAGCCGAGCGCACCCAGCGCATCGAGCGCCGTCGCAGGGCTGCGCGACGAGGAAGCCCCGGCACCGGCCGCTGAAGCACCCGCTGCGCCCGCCGTTGTACGATCGCCGCCGCCGAAAGAGCCGGTCTCCGAACGGCAGGCGGAAAGCGCGTCGCTGTTGCCGGCGGCATCGCCTTCCGGCAACGGCGACAACACCGACTACAGCGTCGGCGCGGACAACACGGTGGTCGTGCAGGCGGCGGAAACGCTCGGCCACTTCGCCGATTGGTCCAAAGTCAGCTCGGCCTCGTTGCGCGCGTTGAACAGGCTGCACAAGAACGCCATGGTGACGCTCGGGCACAAGGTGAAGCTCGATTTGTCGCGCGTCACCGCCGCGCAATTCGAGACGGCGCGGCGCGACTATCATCGACAGCTACAGGAAGCGTTTTTTGCCACCCACCGAATCGCCGGCACGGAAAACTACGTGGTTAGAAAGGGTGAATCGCTTTGGATCATCGCGCAACAACACGCGGATCTGCCGGTATGGCTGGTGGCCGAATACAACCCCGATGTGGATTTTGGCGACGTGAGACCGGGGGCCACGATCGCTCTGCCCCGGGTCGAGGCGATCAATCGTCAGTGATGCCCCGTGCGTGCAGGTACTCCCTCAACGTTCCCCGCGTATCGCCGGAGGCGACAAAGTTCACGATGGAATCGTCCGCGGCGCGAACGTTGAGTTCCAGCTTCTCACTGGCCGCCATTTGCTTGAGCATTTCCACCGTCAGCTCGAAGTACGCCGTTTGCCCCCAGGAAGCGACCGCTTGGTAGGCGCCGCGGCCCAATTGCGGGGCATCGATGGGGGTGAGCACGCGGGTGCCGTTGTCCAGAACGATGGTGAGTGCGGCGTTCGAACGAATGTCGGCGATGGGCCGGTCCGTGCCAGGCGCGATGTGCACCCACAGCCCGTAGACGATCGAGCCGCTGCGATCCCATTCGACCGGACCCAGGTAGGCGAAACTCAGCCGCTTGCCGAGACTGGCGATAGCCCGCAACCCTCCCTGCCGAAGGCTCGGCACGAGCTCGATGGGTTCCTTGAGCGAGCCCACGGTCATGGCTGTGCGATCGTCCAGGTACTCGACCGGCTTGATCGACGACGGCGTGCTGCAGGCATAGAGCAGCACCATGGCTAATATGATGGCAATCGCAGGCAGGCGCATAACGCCAAGTATACCGGGACGTGAGCTGGAGCCGATTATTGAGTTGCGCGTACCGGGTATACTTTTGGGGATGGTCAAGAGATTCTGCCGTTTTTCGGCGACAAATTTATCGATGTGTCTGGTGATGGCGACGGGTGCGCTCTCTACCGGCGTTGCTTTCTCTTCCGAAGCGGAACTCGCGGATCGAGTCGTCGTCCATAAATCGGAGCACAAGCTGTACTTGTACAGCGGCGATCATCTCATGGGTGTGTACAAGGTGGCGTTGGGCTTGAGCCCGGTCGGACAGAAGGAAAGGGAGCGGGACTTCAGAACTCCCGAAGGGCATTACTTCCTAGCGCGGCGCAATACCCGCAGCGACTACTTTCTTGCCATCCAGGTCTCTTATCCGAACAAGCAGGACGAGTTGCGGGCGCATAAGAAGGGCTGGGCCCCCGGGGGCTCCATCATGATCCATGGTTTCCCCAACCAGCCTCACCATCCTTCAGCGTATTATGAGTCGAACGACTGGACCGACGGCTGCATAGCTCTATCGAACTCCGACATGGTCGAAGTGTGGATGCGCACGCAGGACAACATTCCGATCGATATCTATCCATAGGAGCTGTCTGAATGCTCAGACAGGCTCCCTAAAACAGGTGCTGCGTGGAAGCCTCGATTCTATCTTCTGACATGGTCGATGCGCGGGTGGCTCCCAAAGGCAGCTTGGAGCACCTCTCGCAGCAGGAAATCGCCAAACTGCTGGATTCCGGTCAGGGCGGCCTGTATCCCTTGTTCCGCAAATGCGCGCTGGCGGTGCTCAATTCCGGCAGCGAGATGGACGATGCGCGCCTGATATTCGAGAAGTACCGCGACTTCGATCTGCGCATCGTGCGCCAGGCCTGGGGCATCAAGCTCGAGATCAAGAACGCGCCGGCAGCGGCGTTCGTCGATGGGGTGATGATCCGCGGTCTCAAGGACCATTTGTTCGCGGTGCTGCGCGATGTCGTGTACATCGCGAATGAGATCATGGACAGCGGCCGCTTCGACCTGAATTCCTCGTCGAGCATCACCAACGCCGTGTTCCACATTTTACGAAACGCGCGAGTATTGGAATTGCAGGTGCGGCCGAATCTGGTGGTGTGCTGGGGCGGGCATTCCATTCGCCGCTTCGAGTACGACTACACCAAGAAGGTGGGCTACGAGCTTGGGCTGCGCAGCCTGGATGTCTGCACGGGCTGCGGGCCCGGCGCGATGAAGGGCCCCATGAAGGGAGCGACCATCGGGCACTCCAAGCAACGCATCACCGACGGCCGCTACTTGGGGATCACCGAGCCCGGAATTATTGCCGCCGAACCGCCCAACCCCATCGTGAGCCAATTGGTCATCATGCCGGACATCGAAAAGCGCCTGGAAGCCTTCGTGCGATTGGGCCACGGCATTGTGATATTCCCGGGCGGCGCCGGCACGGCCGAGGAGATTTTATATCTGCTCGGCATCCTTCTCGATCCAGTCAATCAAAGGCTGCCCTTTCCTGTGGTGTTCACCGGTCCCGCCGACAGCGCCGAGTATTTCCAGCAAATTCACGGCTTCATCGGCGCGACGCTGGGGCCGGCGGCGCAGGCGCGCTACAAGGTGATCATCGACGATCCCGCCGGGGTCGCACGCGCCATGGTGCAGGGAATGGCGGAAGTGCGCGATTACCGCCGCCAGGCAAGCGATTCCTACGGCTTCAATTGGCTGCTGAAAATCCCGCTGGAGTTTCAGCGGCCTTTCGAGGTCACGCACGCCTCGATGCGCGCACTGCGCCTGTCGCTCGATCAGCCTGTGCATGAACGCGCCGCCGAATTGCGCCGTGCCTTCTCCGGGATCGTTGCCGGCAACATCAAGGAGTACGGCGTCAACGCCATCGAGCGCTTTGGGCCGTTCGAGCTGGCCGGAGAACCGGCGATCATGGAGCCGCTGGACAAGCTGCTGCGCTCCTTTGTGGCGCAGGGCCGGATGAAGTTCACCGGCGCCGAGTACAAACCCTGCTACCGACTCGTGGCATGAAGGAAACCCTGCGCATTCGCTACGGCTTCGACCTGCCGAACGGCTCGAAGAAGCACGTCGACCTGAGCTTCGATCCGGCCAATTTCCGGCTGTCCAATGCAGTGCCGGAGGATCCGCCGTTTTGGACCGAATTGAAGTTCAGTCAATGCGCGAATTGTCCCTTGAGTTCGGACGAACATAGCCACTGTCCGTCCGCGCTGCACATGGCGCCGGCGGTCGAGTTGCTCAAGGAGCTGGTGTCGTTCGACACGGTGGGCGTGACGGTCACGCAGCCGGAACGCACGGTGCACGCCGAAACCACGGCACAGCAGGCCTTGAGCTCCGTGCTGGGATTGATCATGGCGACCTCGGGCTGCCCTTGGACGGATCGGCTGCGTCCGATGGCGCGCTTCCATCTGCCATTCGCGAGCGAGGCGGAAACGGTGTACCGCAGCGTCTGCATGTTTCTGCTGGCGCGAGAATTGGTGGGCGCGGGAGAAACGCCGGGATTCGCGACGCTCAAGGATTTGTATGAGAATTTGCACGTGGTGAATCGCGATATGTCACGCCGCCTCGGCGCGGCAACGCGAACCGATCCGGCGCGCAATGCAATGGCGCTGCTGGATTCATACACGACGCTACTGCCGGCGGCGCTCGAGTCCCAACTCATGGACCTTAAGCCGCTGTTCGACGCCTGGCGCGGCCTGCCGATTTCCGCCATTTAACTTACCGCGACGCATCGTGAGATGCGCATCCCAATGCGCGTCGCCGTTGCACGACAGCGCCGGCTGCTCGTGACACAGTTCCTGTCGAGGAACGGGCGCGACACTTACTGTCGTTCCCATCGACAGAGGCAAAACGAGATGAGCGAACTCAAGAATCAGACTCGATACACCGGAGTGGACCGCAGGGCGCCGCGCGGTGACTCAGCCGTCGCCAAAACCGGCGGCCGCCATGCTGCGATCACCAACAGCCTGTACAACTGGCACAGCTACAAGAACTGGGCCGAAAAAGCTCGCGGAAATTTCGACGAGAAAAAATAGTTCGCGGCTTTGATCGCCGCGCGCGTTCAAGCGCCGTGCGTAAAGCTCAGGCTGTCACCGGCAGCGGATTGATGCCTTCATTCGGTTGCGCCGCCGCCTCTTTTGCCTTGTCTTCCTTGGCCTTCAGCCATGCCAGCATCGGCTGCCAATCCTCAAGGTCCTGTTCCACCACGTAGCGCTTCATTTCGTGAATGCCGGTGCCTTGCTCCGCGGCGCGCACATAATTCTGCGAGTCGCGCAGCGTGGCAATGACGGGTATGCGCAGACTTTCCAGGAATCGCATCAACGCCTGATAGATCACGGTATTGCGCCTCACGCGATTCGCGACCACGCCGATGCGATATTCGTCGCGCCGCACCTTGGCGATCAACAGCAGGTCGGCAATGCATTTCGAGCAGGCGTGTATGTCGATGTCGGAAGGCAGCACCGGCACAATGATGGCGTCGGCGTTCTTTGTCATATCGGGCATTTCCTGGGCCGGCACCGCGGCAGGCGTGTCGACGATGACGTGCGCCGCGTCCGGTGGAATGCGCATCATCCAGGCGCGAGTCATGCGCGAATTGCGTTCAAATGCGGCCACGCCGTGAATGAAGGGCTGATCGGGCTTGCGCTTCTTCAGCCAACGGCTGCTGGAGGCTTGCGGGTCGTTGTCCTGCAACAGCGGACGGTCGCCAGAAATTGCAAAATAGCTGGCGAGATTGGTGGCTATCGTCGTTTTTCCCGAGCCCCCTTTGGGGTTCAGGACGAGAATGCGCTGCATGTCCGCAGAGCCTACGCAGCCCCAGTCACCATAGCAAGCCGATGCCATCCTTAAGGTTGTGATGCTACTCACGGTTAGCCGTAAGCCATGCACATAGACTTTGGCCAATGGAGTGGGTGCTTCAGGTAGTCGACGAATTTGACGATGCCGTCGGCGCATTGCGACTGTTTGCCATGGGCTGGAGTGAGGAAATAGGCCTCACGGTCGCCAGCAGCGCGGCTACCTGTGCGGTGTGCGCTGCATTGTTGCGCGGCGTCGGCTGAACGCGCGCCGCCGGCCGAACGCTCCGCGTCCGCCAAAATCCATTATGATGCCGCGCATGGCATCCATGAATTTTACAAAATTCGGTCTGCTGGTCTGCATCGCGCTCTGCACGGCGTGCTCCGGCAAGTCCGATGCGCCGCCGAGCGCGCCGGCACCCGCCGCCAGTCCTGTGACTTCTTTGCAGATAACCACGCTCAAGCCCGGCGCGGGCGCGGCCATTGGCGGCGGACAAATTGCCGTGGTCCAGTACACCGGCTGGCTGTATGAGGAGGGCGCCGCGGATCACAAGGGCAAACAGTTCGACAGCTCGCGCACCCGCCGCGAGCCCTTCAAGTTCCCTCTGGACACAGGCTCGGTGATCAAGGGTTGGGATCAGGGCGTTGTCGGCATGAAGGTCGGGGAGAGCCGCAGGCTCACAATACCGCCGGGGCTGGCCTACGGCGACGGCGGAGCGGGCGGCGGCCTCATTCCGCCCGGCGCGACCCTGGTATTCGACGTGGAGCTGGTTGGAATCGAATAAGCAATTTGAAGCGGCCGAGCTGCCTCAGCCGCTCCCAAAGCCACAATCAGTTCACGAATTCCTTCAGCGTCTTCAGCGCGGCAATGCGCACTTTCTTGCTCGCCGGCTTGGCCTTGAACATCATCTTTTCGCCGTTGAACGGATTCACGCCCTCGCGTGCCTTCGTCGCGGGCTTCTTTACGACTTTCATCTTCAAAAGTCCAGGCAACGTGAACAGGCCGTGACTACGCAGACTCTTCTTGATCGTACCCCCAAGCGAGTCAAACACGGCTCCGACCTGCTTCTTTGAGAGCTCTGTTTCCTTCGAAATGGTAGCGAGAATTTCAGACTTGGTCGGTGCTGCATTCTTTTTCGCCATATTTAATCTCCTGCTAATGTTTTGCGCGAGCGGGCAGTCACTGCCCAACGTGGGCGGAATTGCCCACTAATTTCAACTCGGCGCCGAAAATAACATAGAAAAAAGCCGATGTTTAGCGCAATCGCGAAAAAAGATTTTTATCGTCGATGCAATTCGCCCTGGTTTTTCAGGCTTCCGCATGTCCGAAGCGCTTGTTCGCCTCGCACGCAGATGCTTCGTTCACTGTGATATCAGGCATGTACGAGCCGATGTTCAACGCAGTAGCACCAGCAGCGCGCCGATGGCGATGGAAACCCACAGGAAGGAAAAATCAATTTGTCCGATGGGCGGAATAATGCGCCGCACGCGCTTTAAGATGGGTTCGCACAGTTGCGCGAGCAAGCGAACTCCGGGGGCGTAACCGCTGGAGCTGACGAAGCTGGTCAACCAGTACAACAGCATCGCAAATAGATAGATCCGCAACACCAGGCCCACCAGATCCAGGAGGGTGAAGCGCGCGAACAGCAGCGGATCGCCCGCGCCTCCGCCGCCAAGGGCAAGCATGATAAAAGTACGCGCCCCGGCCACCAGCAGCACGGCGATGACGGTGGCCGTGTCGATCTTGCCGATGGGCGGCAGCAGCTTGCGCAGGGGCAGAATCAGCCAGTTGGTCACGCGCACGATGGCATCGGCCATCGGATCTCGAAAATCGGCGCGCACCAACTGAAACAGCAGCCGCAGCACGAAGGCCAGCAGCAGCAGCCATAGCAGCATATCGACGATGTATCTGATCGCTTCCATTTTTAGGCGCTGCGCGCCACCTTTCAACGGGGTCGAAGCGACCCCGAAGGGAATGATAACAAGTCAAGGGCCGCCGAATTCGGCGGCGAGTTCCGCAGAACGGCGATCGGCCGCAGCCACTGCGTGCGCGACGATAGCACGAAGGCCGGCGCCATTTAGGACCTCCAGCGCCGCCGCCGTGGTTCCGCCCTTCGAGGTCACTTGCTCGCGCAAAGTGGCCAGGGAATCGGCCGACTGACGCGCCATTTGTGCGGCCCCGAACGCCGTTTCAAGCGTCAGGCGATGCGCGACGTCCCGTGGCAGGCCGCGTTCGTGGGCCGCGGCTTCGAGCGCCTCCATGAACAGAAAGAAGTAGGCGGGACCGCTGCCGGAAACCGCCGTCACCGTATCCATCTGCGATTCGTGCTCCACCCACACGGTTGCGCTCACGGCACCCATGAGATCTTCAGCCAACGCGCGGTAGGCAGCGCCGACGTTCGCGGGCGCATAGAGACCCGTCGCGCCGAAGCCGTTGAGCGCCGGTCGGTTCGGCATCGTGCGGATCACGGGTATCTGCGGCCCGAACCAGCGAGCGAGAGACGCATGGGGGATTCCCGCGGCGACCGATATCACCAAGGGCCGGCTGACCGCGAGATGCGGCGCCAGCTGGAGCGCCACGGCACGCATGAGTTGCGGCTTGATGGCGAGCACCACAACTTCGGCTCCCTGCACCGCGGCCGCGTTGTCCGCGGCGGTCTCCACCGCGTAATCGCGCACCAGCCGCTGGAGCTGCTCACCGCTGGGATCGGCAACCACCAGCCGCTTGGGCTGCAACCCCCGTTTGGTCAGACCGCTGATGAGGGCGGCCGCCATGTTCCCGCCGCCGATGAAGGCCAGCCTTCTTATATTGTTCATTCAAATCCCTCGCGTTCAAACCCCTGGCGTTCGTTTACCGGCCCTTTAGTTTTCGCTTACCGGGCGCCGAACAGCGCCGTGCCGATGCGCACCAGCGTTGCCCCTTCGGCGATCGCGGACTCGAAATCTCCGCTCATGCCCATGGACAGTGTATCCAGCTTGAGACCGGCAGCGTTCAGATCCTCGAGCGCCATTCTCAAGGACGCGAACACCGCACGCTCGGCGGCGGCGTTTGCCTGCGGCGGAGGCACGCTCATCAGACCGCGCAGTTTGAGTCGCGGCAAGCCGGCAACGGCGCCCGCGAGCGTTGCAAGCTCATCCGGCGTCACGCCGCCCTTGGTGGGCTCCGGCACCAGCGCCACCTGAATGCACACATTGAGGGGCGGGGCGTGAAACGGACGTTGCTCGGAGAGCCGCCGCGCCACGCTGAAGCGATCCACGCTCTGCACCCAGTCGAAACGCTCGGCGATGGCGCGAGTCTTGTTGGATTGGATGCCGCCGATGAAATGCCATGTAAGCTTCAAGTCGGCGAGCTGTTCCATTTTGAGCTGCGCCTCCTGCAGATAGTTTTCGCCGAAATCCGTGACGCCGGCGGTGGCGGCCAGACGCACCGATTCGGCAGTCTTAGCCTTGGTAACGGCAACCAAAGTGATCGATTCGGGGTCCCGGCCGGCCGCAATGGCTGCACTACGTATCCGAGACCGGACGTGGTTCACATGAAGCGTCAAATTCTGCGGACCAATTAACATATTGGGTGACAACGCCCTCTTATATACTGTTGAGGCTAACGCCTTAGTCGAATAAGGAGCCGTAAATGGCGGTTGATATCGCGCAGCTTCTCGCCTTTGCGGTGAAGAACAATGCGTCGGACTTGCATCTGTCGGCGGGCGTCCCCCCGATGATCCGCGTGGACGGCGACATGAAACGCGTCAACATGCCCGCTCTGGTGCACAAAGAAGTGCACAGCATGGTGTACGACATCATGAACGACAAGCAGCGCAAGGCTTTCGAAGAGTTTTACGAAACCGACTTTTCGTTTGAAATTCCCAAACTGGCGCGCTTTCGCGTCAATGCGTTCAATCAAAATCGCGGCGCCGGGGCGGTATTTCGCAATATTCCATCCACCATTCTGTCCTTGGACGAATTGAACGCGCCCAAGACTTTCAAAGATTTATGCATGCTGCCGCGCGGCCTCGTGCTGGTGACGGGACCGACCGGGTCCGGCAAGTCGACCACGCTCGCCGGCATGGTCAATCACTGCAACGACAACCGTCCCGATCACATTATAACCATCGAGGATCCGATCGAGTTCGTGCATGAAAGCAAGCGTTGCCTGGTCAACCAGCGCGAAGTTCATCGCGACACCCTGGGGTTCAGCGAAGCGCTGCGTTCCGCGCTGCGCGAAGACCCGGATGTGGTGCTGGTCGGCGAAATGCGCGACCTGGAAACCATTCGCCTGGCGCTCACGGCGGCGGAAACCGGCCATTTGGTGTTCGGCACCTTGCACACCAGCTCTGCGGCGAAGACCATCGACCGTATCGTCGACGTGTTCCCGGCGGCGGAGAAAGACATGGTCCGTGCCATGATGTCGGAGAGCCTGCGCGCAGTGATTTCGCAGACCTTGATGAAGCGCGTGGGCGGCGGCCGTATTGCAGCGCACGAAATCATGATCGGCACGCCGGCTATCCGAAACTTGATTCGCGAAGGCAAAATTGCGCAAATGTATTCGGCCATCCAGACCGGTCAGGGCCAAGGAATGCAGACCCTGGATCAATGTTTACAGGAACTGGTCTCCAAGGGTGTTGTCAGCCGCGAGGAAGCGAAGTACAAGGCGCAGAACAAGGACAGCATTTAAATGGAACGCGAACAAGCCATACGATTGATGCAAGACCTGCTGCGCCGCATGGTCGAGAAGAAGGGTTCGGATCTGTTCATCACCGCCGGCTTTCCGCCCGCGATCAAGGTCGACGGGGAAATCAGGCCGCAATCGGACCGCTCCCTGAGTCCCGAGCAGAGTGCGGGGATGGTCCGCGCCATCATGAACGACCGGCAAACCAAGGAATTCGACGGCACCAAGGAATGCAATTTTGCCATTGCGCCTCCCGGTATAGGGCGCTTCCGTGTCAGCGCCTTCATTCAACAAGGGTTTACCGGCGCGGTGCTGCGTACCATCAACGCCAAGATTCCGACCCTCGAAGAGCTGGAGCTGCCCCCGGTTCTCAAGGAGGTCGTGCTCTCCAAGCGCGGCTTCGTAATCCTGGTGGGCGGCACCGGTTCCGGTAAGTCGACCTCGCTGGCCGCCATGGTCGGCTACCGCAACGAGAAGACCCGCGGCCACATCGTCACGATTGAAGACCCGGTGGAATATGTGCACGCGCACAAGGGCTGCGTAGTGACGCATCGCGAGGTCGGCGTCGATTGCGAGAGCTGGCACCTGGCCCTCAAGAACACGCTGCGCCAGGCGCCGGATGTCATTCTGATCGGCGAAATCCGCGACCGCGAAACCATGGAGTACGGCATCCAATTTGCGGAGACCGGCCACTTGGTGCTGGCGACGCTGCACGCCAACAGCTCCAACCAGGCGCTCGACCGTATCATCAATTTCTTTCCCGAGGAACGGCGCGAGCAGCTGCTCATGGACTTGTCGCTGAATATTCGTGCGCTGATCTCGCAGCGCTTGATTCCGCGCGAAGCAGGGTCGGGGCGCATTGCGGCCATGGAAATCATGCTGGCGTCGCCGCTGATCTCGGACCTGATATTCAAGGGCGAGGTCACCAAGATCAAGGACGTGATGTCCCGATCCAATCGGCTCGGCATGAAGACCTTCGATCAGGCGTTGTTCGATCTATACGAAGCCGGACTGATTTCCTACGAGGACGCGTTGCGCAACGCGGATTCGAAGAACGAACTGCGTCTGCGCGTGAAGCTGGAAAGCAAGCGCGAGATGAAGAATCCGGAAGAGGGCGGCCAGTCGCTGCAGATCGTCGAGGAAGAAGAAGGGCAGGTATTCTAGTGCAAACCCGGGTGATCTAGATGAGCGTGCCTGCCGACCTCCCGGCTCAGGTGATGAACACCAAGCCGCTGTTCAAGCTGATGGTCGAGAAAAAAGCATCGGACCTGTTCTTTACCTGCAATGCGCCGGTCAAGATCAAAATCGAAGGCAAGATTTTCCCCGTCAATAAACAGATATTGACGCCCGAAACCGTGCGCCAGGCGGCCTTAGGCTTGATGACGCAGGATCAGATCGAGCATTTCAACGATGAGCTCGAAATCGATTTCGCAATCTCCGAAATCGGCCTAGGTAGATTTCGTGTCAACGTGTTCTATCAGCGCGGCTACCCGGCCATGGTGCTGCGCTACATCACCGCGGAAATGCCGAAGCTGGAAGATTTAGGGATGCCGGATATTTACAAAGATCTGGTGATGCTGAAGCGCGGTTTGATCCTGATGGTGGGCGCCGCCGGCGCCGGCAAGTCGACCACGCTGGCCGCGATGATCAATTACCGCAACGAAACCTCGTCCGACCACATTCTGACCATCGAAGATCCGATTGAATTCTTGCACAGCAACAAGAAATCCATCATCAATCAGCGGGAAGTGGGACTGGACACCAAGAGTTTTGCGCGCGCCCTGCGCAGCGCGGTGCGCGCCGCGCCCGACGTGATCCTCGTGGGCGAAATTCGCGACCGCGAAACCATGGAGGCGGCCATCGCGCTCGCGGGAACCGGGCATCTTTGCATCGCCACCTTGCATGCCAACAACTGCGCCGAAACTCTGGATCGCATCATCAACATGTTTCCGCGCGATCAACACAATCAGATTTTCCTGGACCTTTCGCAATACCTGCGCGCCATCCTGTCGCAGCGGCTGGTGTTCGCCAAGACCGGAACGCGGGTCGCCGCCTGCGAAGTCATGGTCAATACGCCCCACATTTCCGAGCTCATCAAGCACGGCGATGTGATCGGCGTAAAGGAAGCGATCCGCACCGGCACGGAACGGGGCATGCTGAGTTTCGACAGCGCCCTCTACAATCTGGTGCGCGAAGGCCGTATCGAGCTCGAGGAAGCGCTCTCGAGCGCCGATTCACGCACCAATCTCGAGGCCAAGATCAACTTCGGCTAGGAGCCCTGGACCGGTTCCCAGGCCGGCGGGAGTTCGGTCGCGATCTCGCGGCAGGCGGTCAAATTGCCTTCGAACAGCCGGCTCGAAATATCCCATCCCGACTTCAGCGCCCGCGTCCGGCATGCGGCGGGATCCAGTTTGAGCGCGCGCCGCGCCGCGGCCGCGAGATCATTGTCCAAAGCCCCGGTAACACCATCCTCGATGACATCGATGGGGCCGGTGACCGGATAGGCGGCCACCGGCACCCCGCAGGCCATCGCCTCCAGATTGACCAAGCCGAAAGTATCGGTGCGGCTCGGGAATACCATGACGTCCGCGGCGGCAAGATAGCTTGCCAGCTCGTCGCCAAATTTATAGCCGGTAAAGGTCGCGCCCGGATACTGCTGCTGCAATCGCGTGCGCTCAGGTCCGTCGCCGACCACGATTTTGCTGCCGTTCCAAGGCATGCTTAAGAATGCGTCGATATTCTTCTCAATGGCCACGCGGCCGACATAGGCGGCGACGGGGCGCGCAAGCAGGAGAAAGTCCTTCGGTTTCGGCCGGAATTTTTCGGTATCCACGCCGCGCGGCCAATGCGCCAGATTCTTGAAGCCATGCCGGCTCAAGTCGGCGCGCATCGACGGCGTGCTCACCATGCAGCGCACCGCCGCCCCGTGAAATCGCCGCAAGGCGGCGTACGAGACGCTTAAGGGGATGGGGAAACGCGCGCGCAGATATTGCGGAAACTGGGTGTGATACGAGGTGGTAAAGCGCAATCCCCACCTTAAGGCGAAGCGCCGCGCGCTCAGGCCCAAGGGACCCTCGGTGGCAATGTGCAGCGCCTGCGGATTGAAGGCGAGGATGTCGCTTTCGACCTTTCGGTATGGAAATAGAGAGAGGCGAACTTCCGGATAGGTCGGGCAGGCGACGCTGCGAAAATCCTTCGGCGTCAGCATTCTGACCTCGTGGCCGAAGCGGCCCAACCAGGCGGCGGTCTGCGCCAGCGTGCTGACCACCCCGTTGGTCTGCGGAAACCACGCATCGGTGACGATCATGATTCTCATGACGCATCACAATGGCAGCCGAGGATGACGATACGATGACGACTTACATCACTATTTTGACGTAATCTCACCGAAAGCAGAGCTATGTCATAGCCCTGTAACGAAAATAATATATTTGCTTCATGGGCAGATTCATTGACGCAATCCCAAGGAATCCAACATGCAAAGTTTTTTGGCGGAACTTAAGACTCAACGCTGGGACGACCATCGCTACTACCATCACAGCCGGATCAACCAATCCTTGCACCTTTTGAGTGCAATCAGCTTCATCATCGCCTATATCACGATGTTTTTTGATCCGGTGAAGTCGGCGTTGATTGGCTGGCTCGTCTCCATGGTCAGCCGCCAGTCGGGTCATTTCTTTTTCGAGCCCAAGGGATACGATCAGGTCAACCACACGACCCACGAGCACAAGGAAGAAATCAAAGTCGGATATAACCTGCGCCGCAAAGTCATCCTGCATGCGGTTTGGGCGCTGGTACCGCTGGTGTTGTGGCTGGACCCGACCTTCTTCGGCGTGTTCACCGCGCACACGAGCGGCGAGGGCTTCGTGCGCCACGTCGGGGAGATCTGGTTGTTCGTAGGGCTCGGGGCGCTGCTGTTTCGGATGATTCAGCTGTTCTTCATCAAGGGCATCCAGACCGGCCTCGTCTGGGCGACCAAGATTCTGACGGACCCCTTCAACGATGCGATCATCTACGCCAAGGCGCCGCTTTACTTGCTGCGCGGCGAATTGATCGATCCGATGGGTGAAGTCGAACCCGAAGCCCATCGCGCCTGAAGCATTTCCTTGAGCACGCGGCGTTTGATGGCTTTATTGGTCAGGCGGGAGTCGGACCACCACCAACCGTCGCGTTGCATTTCCTCGGCCGCCGACACGATTCTGTCGGCGACCGCGGCGAAATCCTCTTCCGTATAATTCAAGCTGAAAATCAGCCGGCCGGTGCCGACCCAGCTCAAGGCCAGTCCCGCGGCGCGCAGGTAATATTGAAGCATCCAGTTATAGCCGGACGGCTGCGGATAGTAGACGGTCCAGATCGTGGACAGATTGGCGATGCGAACCGGCAGTTTCGCGGCGGCCAACCGCTCGTTCAGCCGTTGCGCGCGGGCATTCCAGGTTTGCTCGAGGTCGCGATACATGGCGCGCACCGGCTCGGAGTCGAGCTTGGCAAAGAATTCGTGCATCGCGCCCATCACGTACGGATGCGAATTGAAGGTGCCTCGCGCGAAGCAGATGTCCGCCGGACGATCATCGCGAAATCGCCGCATCAACTCGTGCCTGCCGCACACCACGCCGACCGGCAGACCGCCGGCAACGGTTTTTCCGTAAGTCACCATGTCGGCGCGCACGCCGAAATATTCCTGCGCGCCGCCGCGGCCCAGGCGGAAGCCGACGAAGACTTCATCGAAGATCAGCGCGATGCCCCGTGCGGTGCACACTTCGCGCAATTCCTCGAGCCACACCGAGTAGGCTTGGCGGTCGAAATGCGCCTTGCGCGCACTGTCGACCAGCGTCGAATCTCCCGGCGCCCCGGCATTGGGATGCAGGGCCTGCAAAGGATTCACCAGCACGCAGGCGATGTCGCGCCGGGTACGCAGCACCTTGAGCGCCGCGGGGTCCATGTCCTTCAAGGTATAAGTCTCGCGCGCCGGAACCGGATTCCCCACGCCGGGCTGAACATCGCCCCACCAACCGTGATACGCGCCACAGAAGCGCACCAGATGCGATCGCTGCGTGTGGTAGCGCGCCAGCCGCACCGCCTGCATCACGGCTTCCGTGCCGGACATGTGAAACGAAACCTCGTCGAGGCCGGATATCTCGAGGAGCCGCCGCACGTTGTCCGCCGTGAGCGGGTGGTACGCGCCCAGCACCGGTCCCAATTCACGGGCGTGGGCGGCACCCCGATCGATGCAGTCCTTGTAGAAATCGTAGCCGAAGACATTCACCCCGTAAGACCCTGTGACGTCGTAGAAGCGGTTGCCATCAAGATCGGTGACCGTCACGCCGGCAGAAGACTTCAGGAACGAACCCGACTTCAGGTGCTCGCGCACGTAGCGACTGAATTGAAACGGTACCCGGTAGCGCGAAGTGAATTCGAGATCGGAGACGCTGCCGGCGAGTTCCGCGGTCTTCGCGATGGATTGCTTGAAACGCACCGCAAACAGATCCGCGAGCCGATTGAAGCCGGCGCGGCGCTTAGCGACCACCTCTGGCGGCGCCGCATCGACGCCAAAGAAGTTGGATTCGCCGTATTCGTAAAACGGCACCCAGGAGGCGAACCGGCGCGCCATGCGCGAGTGCCCGGCGAGCGAGCGGTGTTTGGCGAAAGACAGCTGCAACCTGACGTACAGTTTGCGCAGCAGAAAGGCCAGGATCAGCCCGGCCAGAACATAACCGATGGTGTTAATGGCGCGATTCCTTAACCTTGGGGACCCGCGCGGACTGTATTGCAAACGAATGACAGTGAGATGAATGCCAAATCCATTATTGGCCGGCTGACTCAGCAGGAGGACATCAACTTCCTGTTCAGCAATCGCATTCCCCGGCGCCTGGTGACACGCATCATGGGCTGGTGGAGCCGCATCGAGCATCCTTGGGTGTGCAACGGCAGCATTGCCCTGTGGCGCCTGTTCTCAGACCTCGACCTGAGCGAGGCCAAAACCACCCAGTTCAAGAGTCTGCACGACTGCTTTACGCGAGAATTGAAGGCGGGTGCGCGCCCGATCGATCCGGCCCCGGCGCATCTCATCAGCCCCTGCGATGGATTGGTGGGCGCCTGCGGGTCGATAGGCCGGGGTACGGTACTGCAGGCCAAGGGTTTTCCATATTCCCTGGCAGAGCTCCTCACGGACCCGGATCTCGCGAATCACTACGAGGGGGGGCTGTACACGACCATACGGCTGACCTCCAGCATGTACCACCGTTTTCATGCTCCCGCGGATTTGCGGGTGGAGCAGGTCAACTACATTTCCGGCGATGCCTGGAATGTGAACCCCGTTGCGCTCAAGCGCGTCGAGCGACTGTTTTGCAAGAACGAGCGTGCGGTGATTCGCTGCCGGCTGGCCGCAGGCAGCCTGCTGACGCTGGTGCCGGTGGCGGCCATCCTGGTCGCCAGCATCCGCCTGCGCTTTCTCGATGTGCTGCTGCATTTGCGCTATCACGGGCCCAATCTGATCGCCTGTGATGCCCCATTGCAGCGCGGCGAAGAAATGGGGTGGTTCGAGCACGGCTCCACTATCATAGTGCTGGCTCCGCCGGGGTTTCTGCTGGGGGAGGGGATATTCGAGGGCGCCCGGGTAAAAATGGGCCAAGCCCTTCTCCGGACAGGCTAAAACAGCAACTTTTGTCGGGCCGCGGTGTTTTGTTTCTAAACGACACACTCCAGTGCAAACGCAACTAACGGCCGAGTTCACGACATTTATGCGTGCCTATCAGGACATGGTTTTTTCGACTGCCGCCCGCTTGGCGGGCAACGATACGCAGGCGGAGGACATTGCCCAGGAGGTGTTCATTCGCGCCTACGAGCACTTCTCCGATTTGCGCGGCAGCGTCACGGCGGGCGGCTGGCTCAAGACCGTCACGACCAATCTGACCCTCAACTACCTTAGCCGGTATCGCAAGCGCTGGCGCTTGTTCTCGGAAATGCGCTCGAACTCGGAAGACAGCGATGCCGAAGGCCCCGAACTGGACTGGGAGGTGCCTGACACGGTACTCGCGGATCTAAGCGACGAACAACGCGGCACCATCGTGGCGGCGGCACTCAATAAGCTGCCGGACCATCAGCGGCTGCCGCTGGTTCTGTATCACTTTGAGGAACTGTCCTACCAGGAGATTGCCGACAAACTCAATGTGTCGCTGACCAAGATCAAAACCGATATTCGCCGCGCGCGCGCGGCGCTTCTGCCCCTGCTGCAAGAGTGCGGCGGGGCGCGCGATACACTGGATGGCTGATCCCCAATGAACAACACCGAATCAGAGCAAAAACTCGAGCAAGTGCTGAATCAGGCGCTCAAGGGGCTGCCCGCGCGCCGGGCGCCCAGTACCTTGGAATCGCGGGTGGTCAATGAGCTGGCGCGCCGTGCTTCATTGCCCTGGTGGCGGGTGAGCTTTGCGAGCTGGCCTGTGGGCGCGCGCGTCGCGTTCGTCTTGATTTGTGCTGCCTTGGTCGCCGCGACGATCTTGGGGGGCGTGTCCGCCTATGTCGGCGACCGATCCGTGAGTGAGGCGTCGGCCCTGGTGCTTGGATGGGTTCACCCATTGTTGGCGGTGATGTCCTCGGCGGGTGGATTGGCATCGCTGCTGATGCGCGTGATCCCGCCCCTATGGCTGTATGGAACGCTGGGACTCGGGATCCTCCTCTACGTGACGTTATTCGGACTGGGCGCGGCGGCCTATCGGACGCTCTATCTTCGGTCCTCATCGGCAGGTGACGGTTTATGAACATCCTGATATTGCGGCGCCTGAGCTTTCTCTTCACGCTGCTCTGTCTGACGGCGCTCGCCGCGCACCCGGGCGCCGTCTTTGCCAAGAGAGTACCCCCGCCCGCCGCCGCGACCGCACCGGCTTCCAGCGCCGCCGCTTCCAGCAGCTCCGAGGCCAGCGCCGGTCAAGCCTCGGCGGATGTGCCGGCCGCCGCAAACGACGACTTCAATGACGAACCGGACCAGAACGACAGGCACAACCGGATCGAATCGCGCCATCGGCATCGCCGGAACAATCACGATGACGGCAATGTCGTGAGCATCGGCCATTCCAGCCATCTGCATAGCGGAGAAAAAGCAGAATCAGTGGTGTCGGTGTTCGGCTCCTCGACCAGCGACGGTGAAGCCGTGGATGTCGTTTCGGTCATCGGCAATACGCGAGTCACTGGGCCGGTCAGCGACAGCGCCGTCGCGGTCTTGGGCAACAACTACGTCGACAGCAAAGTGGATGGCGACGTGGTTGCGGTGATGGGCAACGTTGAACTCGGGCCTAATGCGGAAGTAGGCGGCGACGTGGTCGCGGTGATGGGCGGGGTTGAACGTGATCCCGGCGCCATCGTTCACGGCTCGGTGCAAAGAGTCATCGACGTCGACGTGGGCGGCGTCACCGGCTTCGGCTGGCTGAACGCCTGGGTCACGCATTGTCTGTTGCTCGGCAGGCCGTTGGCTTTCGCTCCCGGACTCAGCTGGGCCTGGTCGCTCGCGCTCGGCCTGCTGGCGTTCTACGCCATCCTTGCACTGATGTTTCGCTCGGGCGTGGACCAGTGCGTGCATACGCTCGAGTCCGAACCCGGACACACCGCGCTGGCGGCGCTGCTCGGTATTCTGCTGACGCCGGTGCTCCTGATCTTGCTGTGCATCACCGTGATCGGCATCGCAGCGGTGCCATTCGTCGTGGGTGCTTTATTCTGCATGTCGCTATTCGGCAAGGCCGTGGTTCTGGCGTGGCTCGGCGGCCGCATCTCGGGCCGTCGTCCTGGTCCCGCGGGTCATCCCGCCGTCGCGGTGCTCATCGGCGGCGCGGTGGTGCTGGTGCTGTACGTCGTGCCGGTGGTGGGATTCCTGGTTTACAAATTGCTGGGCTTCTTCGGATTCGGCGCCGTGTTCTACACGCTGATACTGCGGGTGCGCGCGCGCCGCGCCGGCAATGGTGCGCCGCCATTCGCGGCCGCAAATCCGCCAGGCGCGAATCCGGCAGGCACAAGTTACGCGCCGACGGGCGGCGGCTCCTCAACCATGGCAGGTCCGGGCTGGACCGCCAGCGCCGCGCAGCCCACGGGGGCAACTGCAGCCGCTGCCGGCCAGGGATTTGCCGCCGGTCCGGTGCCGCCGTCCGCGCCACCGCCTGATGTGACGCCTTCCGCGCCTCCCATTGGGCCGTCTGCCGGTGTGCCACCTGCCGGTGCGCCGCAATTCACCGCGGCCATGCCGCGTGCAGGGTTTTGGGTGCGCATGGGTGCCCTGTTCCTCGATGTTTTATTGGTGGGCTTCGCCATGAGCCTGCTGCATCCTTTCGGAGACTTTCACATCGTCGTGCTCGCCATTTACGGCGCCGTCATGTGGAAGCTGCGCGGCACCACCGTCGGCGGCATTGTGTTCGACCTGCATGTCGTGCGCGTGGATGGGCGACCGCTCGATTGGGAAACGGCCATCGTGCGGGCGCTCGGATGTTTCCTTTCGCTGTGCGTGGTCTTCCTCGGATTTATCTGGATCGCGTTCGACGACAATCATCAGGCCTGGCACGACAAGATCGCGGGCACCGTGGTGGTACGGGCAAAGCGCGGCGCGCCGCTGCTCTAGGAACGGGAGCCTGTCCGAGCATTACGTGCGAGCCGCGGGGGGTCACAGCCGTTCACGTATCGCCGCCGGCAACAGTGCCTTGTATCGACGACTGAGCGCCAGGCGCTCGCCGTTGCGCAGGACCAATTCATAATCGCCGTGGAACATCGGCTGCAGTTCCGCGATCGCGGTCACCTTCACCACGTGCGAGCGATGCACGCGAATGAATTCGCCGGCGTCCAACTGAGCGGTCAGCTTGGCGAGCGGTTCGCGCACCAGGTGCACTTTTCCGCCGGTGTGAATCTCGACGTAGTTACCGGCCGCCGACAGCCGGTCGATGCTGTCGACGGGAATGAAATAGGCCCGGGCTCGATCGCGTACCAGGATTTGCTTGATCGGCGCGGCGTGCCCCGGCATTGCGCTAAGCACGCGGCGCACGCGTTCCTCCAGATCGCCGTGATCGGGATCCGCCAACGCCGCCTTGACGCGTTCGATGCTGCGCAGAAATCGCTCGCGATCGTACGGCTTCAGCAAGTAGTCGAGCGCCTGGACGTCAAAGGCGCGAACGGCGTATTCGGAGTAGGCGGTTGTAAATACGATGTGCGGCGATTCCAAGCCGCGGATGGCCTCGATGACGTCAAAGCCGCTGTGCGCGCCCAATTGGATGTCGAGATAGACGACATCCGGTTTGCGGGCGGTGATCTCGGCAACCGCGGCCTCGACGGTGTCCGCCTGTGCAACCACCTGGAATTCCGGCAGCGGCGCCAAAAAGCGCAGGAGCTTGGCACGCGCCGGCGGTTCGTCGTCGACGATGACAACGGTGTGGGTCAATGCGCGACCGGAAAGCTCAAGGTGACCACGGTTCCCTTCGGCTGGCGCGCCGCCAGTGTGAAAGTGTGCGCGCCGGGAAACAGCAATTCCAAGCGCCGCTCCACATTGGAGAGGCCGGTGCCGGGCTTGATGACGGTGTCTTTGATTCCTTCGCCGTCATCGCTGACGGTGTAATGCAGCGTTGCCCCCCGCCGCGAGACATCAACCGTCAGATTTCCCCGTCCCGACGGGAGCCCATGCCGCAGGGCGTTTTCGACCAGAGGCTGCAATAGCAGACGCGGGACCTCGACGGCGTCAAGTCCCGGCGCAACCGTCAGATCGAAGGACAACTGCCCGCGAAAGCGCTCCGTCATCATGGCGGCGTATCCCCGCAGCCAATCCAGTTCGCGCTCCAAGGGGACCAGCAATTGCTGGTCCGAATCGTAGGCGGCGCGCATCAGGGCCCCCAAGCTGGCGATCATTCGATCCGCGGCCTCGACATCCTCGTGCA